>OKWC01000079.1_pt1 | contig 17239 bp, 13 predicted proteins | sample 1606971 | NCBI WGS metagenome assembly OKWC01 (sample SAMN04414076, study PRJEB24778) | human gut metagenome | material: faecal | host: Homo sapiens
AAAAAAATCCATGACCGAACTTATTGCCACCGGTAAGGCCGGCGGTAAAGAGTGGAAGAATCTTAGTGATCGGCTGAAAGAAAATAATAAGACGATCGGCGAGAATAACAAGAAGATTGCCGAATGTGAGAAACGGCTGGATAAAACCACCATGAGTGCCAACCAGCTGGCAAGGAAGGCAAACGCCTTGCGGAAAGAGCTTCGCGATACGGTGAAGTCTTTGCAGCCGGAAAAATATGCCGCCCTGGAGAAGGAACTGAAAGAAGTTGAGAAAGCATACGGGCAGGCCACGAAAAAGGCGGAAGGTTTCGGAAGTTCCCTTCTTTCCCTGAATAAGATAAAAACGGTTCTGGCCGGTGTGTTTGTCACTATCGGCGCAATGATAACCGGGCAGATTGTCGGCGGGCTAAGGGATGCGATCAGTACTATTATAGAGTTCGAGAAGAAAAACAGTACTTTGGCCGCTATTCTGGGAACCACGAAAAAGAGTATCAAGGATTTAACGGATGAAGCGCGCCGGCTGGGTGCTACTACTTCTTATACGGCCGCACAGGTAACGGAACTTCAGATAGAGCTTGCCAAGCTGGGATTTTTTAAAGAGGATATTAAAGCGATGACGCCTTCCGTGCTGAAATTCGCTAAGGCTGTGGACACTGATCTTGCCTCGGCTGCTACGCTTGCCGGTGCAACATTGCGTATTTTCAACCTTGATGCGGAAGATACGGAACGGGCACTTTCTACCATGGCAATAGGTACAACGTCTTCGGCCCTGAATTTTGAATACCTGAATAGTGCAATGTCTACCGTCGGTCCGGTAGCTAATTCTTTCGGATTCACGATCGAGGAAACGACCGCCCTTTTGGGAGCTTTGGCAAACAGCGGTTTCGACGCTTCATCGGCAGCGACGGCAACACGTAATATTTTGCTTAATCTGGCTGACAGTAGCGGCAAACTCGCGCTTGCTCTCGGTGGTCCGGTTAATAACCTGGATGATCTGGTAAAGGGACTTAAAAAACTAAACAGCGAAGGAATAGACTTGAACAAGGCCCTTGAACTGACCGATAAACGTTCCGTTGCAGCGTTTAACACTTTCCTTAACGGTACCGATACCGTGCTGGCACTTTGCGACGCGGTAACAGGTGCGGAAGACGCCTTTAATGCTATGTCCGAAGAAATGGGTGATAACGTTCAGGGTGCATTAAACCGGCTAAGTTCAACTATTGAAGGGGTAGTTTTACGTTTCTATGAATCAAAGGGTATTCTCCGGGATTTAATAGACCTTGTTACGCTTATGGTGGAAGGTGTGGGTGGTATGATCGACATGTTTAATAAATGGGGTGTTGTCACTTATACCGTTACCGTTTATTTGGTTTCTTACTATGGAGGACTGAAAATCGCTACCATGTGGCACGCCCGTTTTAAAACGGCGACCCTTGCTTCGGTCGTTGCAGAGAAGCGCACGACCGTACAGCTTTATATCAGCCGGGCGGCTACTCTGGCTTATGTGGCGGCCCAGGCATTGCTGCACCTGAATATTAAAAGATGTACCGCCGCCCTTCGGTTAATGAGGATCGAACTTTTGAAGAATCCTTATGCAGCCGTTACCGCCTTGATACTCTCTGCCGGCATGGCTATTTACCAGTTTACTAAAAAACTGAAAGAAGCAAGGGACGCACAGGCAAATTTTAATAAAATAGAATCGGAAGTTTCCGCAACCTTACAACAGGAAAAGGACCAGATAAAAAGTCTCACAAAAGCCATACATGACACGAATTTAAGTGTGGATGAGAGACGGGAATATATAAAGAAGTTGCAGGAGATCGTTCCGGAGTACCACGCTTCAATCAAGGACGAAGGCGGGTTATATGATGAAAACACGGAGGCCATTAAGCGATATTTAAAGGCGAGAGAAAACGAAATGAAGATGAACTCGCTAAAATCTCTTATGCAGCCTTTGTATGATGAAAAAGCTAAGCTGGAGTTCGAAAGGGACGAGCTGGAGGAAGAAATCGCCGATCTGAATAAAAGAATAAATAAAAATCCCCGGTTGAGTACGGCAAAAATAACGAAGGTTTCACGGCTTACCATTGACAAAGCGGAAGTTGAGGAAGATTTGGCAAAGGTAAATAAAAGACTGGAACCATATATTAAGAAACTGGAGGAATGGCAGCGGGAATCAGTTAAGATCACGACGGAAGGCACTAAGGCGACCGGTAATGCAGTAGAGGAAGAAACATCCCTCATAAAGAAACTGGAGGCCGAAAAGAAAAAGGTTCAGGAACAGTGGGCGGAAGACAGCGAAGCGAATATCGCCAAGAAAAACAAGGAAATAGAACGTATCGATACCGAAATAAAACGTTTAAACGAACTGGGGAAGGTCAAAAAGAAGGCGGAAGCCGGGGAGTATAAAAATACGGAAACGGACGCCACATTAAAACCTCTGGAGATCGAGCACGAAAAACGTATGCTTCTAATCAAACAGAACCGGGAGAAGGAAAATAAGACAGAAGCCCAGTATATTCTCGAAGGGACGGCGGAAAACCTTCGCTATTACCGGGAACGTATCGACGCCCTCCAGAAGCTGGAAGCAAAAACGCCGGCTAATAAAAAGAAATTACTCGATGAAATCCACAAGCTCGAAACAGAAGCACAGACGGCCATTTTTACGGAAATCGGCAAGCAGGAGGACGCCCGTATAAAACTGGTACAGGAGAAACGGGACGAACGGTTAAAGATCGAAACCGCCTATTACAATGTCCAGAAGGACACCATGGAAAAAGCGGTATTAAACCAAAGTATCACGCAGGAAGCCGCCGACGCCTATATGCTGGAAGTTGAAGCGGAGCACGCCGCAGAACTTCTGGAGATAAACCGTACTTACCAGAATGATATTGCCGCTTTGGAAATTACCGGCAAACAGAAACGTATAGAAACAGCGACGGAAGCGGCCGACGCCGTGCGTGAGTCTGAAATGAAGTTATTGCGTGATCGGGCGGCCATTGCTCAAAAAGTACGTGAAATAACTTCCGTTCCGGTAGGAATAACCGGTATGCAGGAAGCACACCGGAAACAGGTTCAGGATGTAGAAACGACTTATAATGCCATAATTGAGATAGCGAGACAGGCGGGGATTTCTACCGTTGGTTTGGAGAAGCAGAAACAACAGGAAATTAGCCAGCTTGAATTTGAATATCAGAATAGTTTATACCAGATTCAATCCCAGATCGGCGTATCATGGGCACAGGAATACCAGAATGAACTGGCCCTGTTAAAGAATCTGCACGATCAGGAATTAATAGATGAAAAGACATACCAGCGTAAAAAGCTGCAAATGCAGATGAATAACGCTAAAAAATACTTTGACTATTATTCCGGTCTTTCCTCTTCCATGGTGGAAGCCATTCAACAAGCCGAAATCGACCAGGTGGAAGCAAAATACGATGTTCTCATACAGGAAGCCGAGAACAACGGTGAAGATACTGCCGCCCTGGAAGAAGAGAAGGAAAATAAGAAACTGGAGATTCAAAAGAAGTACGCGGATGTAAACTTTGCTATCAAGTGTTCCCAGATCATAGCAGATACGGCCGTTTCGATTATGAAGGCGTACGCGGACCTCGGGCCGATTGCCGGAACCGTTGCTGCAGTAATGCTTGCGGCTACCGGTGTGGCCCAGCTTGCATCGGCCAAGGCAGAACGGGACAGGATTAAAAACATGTCCTTGAAAACACCACCGGCAGCAAGACCGCCACGGCTGAACGTGTTGTTTCCGGTTCTTCCGGTGGTGGGTATTATGAAGGTGGTTACACCGGTCCCGGCGGACGTTATGAAGTGGCCGGCGTGGTTCATAAGGGGGAATATGTGGTACCACAGCCGGAAATGAATAATCCTAAAGTGATCGACGCCGTTAGCACTATCGAAGCGATCAGGCGGCAGCGTACCAGTGCCAACCCGTTACCACAGAATCCGGGTGAATATTATGAAGGCGGTTACGTGACTTCCCCTGCAGGTGATTCTTCCTACCGGGAGTTCCTGGAAGCGGCAAAGGAGCTTCGCGCCTCCTGTGAGGCTATCAAATTGATAAAGGCCTATATCGTTTACCAGGATTTGGAGAAGGCCAAAGAAACTATAGATACGCCCGCGACACCTTTACACGCGGAAAATAAGTAATCATTATGCTAAAGATTAAGACGAACAAAGGTTATCTGGACTTAGGGGGTGACTTTACCGTACAGATCGACGAGAAATCCCCCGTCATGAACGACCGGGGATCACAAACCGTACCGGTCACGGTTCCCGTCACTGCCAACAATGCAGGGATAACCGGTTTTGCCCACCGGCTCGACATGGGTGTAAAACCGATGAATGAAGATCAGACATGTACGGTATTGGACGGGGTGTATAAACGTACCGGAAAGATAAATATCGTTTCCGCCGGCAGGACGGAAGGAATTACTTTAAATATCGGCTTTGACAATTCGGAAGCCTACAGCGCCTGGAAAGCAAAGAAACTGAACTCGATCACATTACCCAGCATAAGCGGCGGTACCGTTAGCGGTCTTATGTCCTCTATAAACTGGTTCTTCACGGATTCCCATGAAGATTTTGCCATATTTCAAATAGTAGTCAAAAATGATTCCAAGGACGGCACGTATTACCCGCAATACATAAACCGTATCACTTTGGATTCAAACGGTGAATATGCCTTATGCTATCAGGCAAGGACGGAAACACTACTGATAAATGATACCCCGACCGAAACGAGTTTACCGGAAGGGTACGGCGTGGCCCCCTTCTTATACGTGCACCGTGTCCTGGACTTTATATTTTCAGAATTTGGTTATACTATAACCGAAAATCCTTTTAAGACGGACAAGGAACTTTCCAGCCTGGTAATCCTGAACAATGCCGCCGACTGTTGCGTGACGGGTATCCTCAATTATGCCGATTTAATGCCGGATTGTACGATTGAGGACTTTTTAAACGCGCTGTATGTACGTTTCGGACTGGTTTATAATGTCTCTTCCGATACGAAAACGGCCACTTTAAGACTGATCCGGGATATAATGGAAGATGAACCTGCCGTTGATCTGTCCCGGAATCTGACGGCGGAACCCCTTATCAATTATGAAACGGCCCGTCAGATAAAGTTATCGGCCAAAACGTCTTTTACCGGTGCCGCGCCTTCGGTGGAACGGTACGAGGACTATATCAAGGGGAACGAAAAAATGGTTATCCGTGTAAGCCGTTTCGATCCTTCCCAGGCCTCCGTGTGGCTGAACTACGAGAAGACCACCGGCAACTGGTACAAATGGGATTCGGGCAACAAGAAGCATACGTTATCATCATCCAGTTTCTTTAACTGGGACCGGAAGACGGAAAACGTAGAGGACGAGGAGCTGGCGAGCGATGATGAATGCGTGTTTATGGATTTTGCCCCGAACGGCCTTCTTTCCCCGTATTACCTGGCCGGGTATGTGCACCGTTATACCTACCTGAAAACCTCTTCCGATGATGAAGAGGATTCGGAAAAGGAGGAGACGCCGCTTTCCTTCGCTTTCGCTTTTACAAAGGCCGTTACGGAAAGTACGGATTATTCCTTCGGTTCTATTTTACCATACGCTCCGGACGGCGGAGAAATTACGTTAAAAGACGGCAGCAAACATACGATATCGCTTTTATTCCAGTTTGAAGACGGTCTGTTTGCCAAGTTCTGGCAGAAGTATGACGCCGTATTAAGGCACTCTTTTAACCAGGTGGACACAAACACCCTTTTACCGGTTCACCAGCTTATGAAAATGGATGTCTTGACCCCGGTAGCCCTGCGGGGGCAGTACATGCTTCTGGACGGCCTTTCCTATTCGCTTCCTGCGGGTAAACTGGTACCGGTAAACATTACGTTGCGTTCCCTGCGTCTGATCGGTCCCTATAATCTGGATAATGAACAGGGCATTCCCGTGTGGGGCGGTGCTTCCTACGTGTGGGTCGTATATTCTTCCAATTTGCAGAGTGTACAGGCCGGAAGGGTGGAATATTGGGAAGATTATTACCGTTATCACTGGATGTATGCTGTGTACGGTTGCCGTGTATCGAATACGATATATGACGGGTATGTTACGCCGTCAACGGATGAGGATATATTAAAAAATCCGCCCACCGCACAGGATAACATCATAGAAAAAACTTACAAATGTAAGATAGAGGTTGAAATCGAGGTAAACGAGCGTTCCGGCGCGGCCAACTATTTTTGTTACGAAACGGAAGAAGTCGAATACCAGGTAAGGTTTGTCGCATCGAGGGTGCTTAGCTGATCCCGTCCTTTATTCTTCCTTTGATAAACCCAACTTTTGCAGCATGGAAAAGCAGAATAATATCATCCTTGCCCCGTCATCTTCACAGGTGACGGAGCTTTATAAGCTTTGGAGGGAAAACCATGCGGGGCGGCTCTCGGACTTTTACAAGTTCCTGACGTCTCCCACGGATCAGCGTGATCGTTTCCTTTCCGGACTTGAAAATAAGAGTGAGTTTAACGGAATATTCATCGTTAACACCTTTGAATTATGAGTTTGACAGCAAACATTGATCCGACGGAAAACGCCTTTACCGGAAACCCTGTTTATCTTTCGGTAGAAACTACTTCTATGGCGACTTACAATATAATGTATTTCGTGAACTTTGAATTTATGCGTTCCATATTTACCGGTAACGGTAATGGAAGTTTCAAGGTGAATATCGCGGAGGTCCTGGAAACGCTTTTTGTTGATATTCCCCCGTTAACGGACAGTTCCGAGATGTTGATAAGCCTTTCCGATAAACGGTATAACAAGGCGGTCGTCACGATCACCCTTCAAAATGAGGAGGAAGAAACGGCCACTTTGGTTGTTACTGCCTGGCGTGGCGGTATATCCAAACGGGCTTTTAAGAAATTGCATGAAGAAGGTAATAACATCTTTTCTTTGAAGTTCTTGAATGAATCCTGCAATTTCTTCTTTACCACCCGGAGCAATGACTGGCGTATAACGATGCGCGAGACGGAACTTTACCCGCTCTGTTTCATCTATCCGGAGCACGAGCTGAAAATAACGGAACTTCTTACCGGACAAAGCCTTGCAGTACCAGGCACGGCAGGGAATTTCTACGCCTTGAACCTGGAGGCCGTAAGACTTAAATTCTTTACCGATTACGGGGTACTGGCCAACCTTTTTGACGTGTATAGCGGTGAAACGTTCGCTCTCCGGATCGGGATCGAGCAAAGCCCGACGGTCCGCGAGCGTTACCGGCTCCGGTTCCTGAACAGTTACGGGGTTTACGAGGTGTTTTCCCTGGAAGGCGAGGCGAGCGTAACTCCCGGCATGGATGAAGACGAAGACGCTGTTTTCCGGCGTTACGATGAAATTACCGATGATTATTATTCGGATCGCATACGTACGGAGATACAGGAAGCCGTAACGGTTAAGACGGGATTCAAACGACCGCAGGAAATACGCTTTCTTCTTGACCTGCTTTCCTCCGATGATGTCTACCTGGCAGGTTACGGCCGGGAAGAGATCAAGGTAATTCCTTCGGCGGAAGAGTTTTCTTACCGTGTCCGTCCGGACGCGCCGCAGAACGTGACGTTAAAGCTCACGTTTGCCGAGAAGGAGTCCAACTGGACGGGAGAAATCACGGAAAGCGGCTACCGGAAACCGCGGGTTCATTCCAAAGAGTTCAGTAAACAATTTAATTAATGTATCTATATGGCAACACAGGAGTATATCGATGATCTTATTATAGTCATTGAAACCGCGGAGGACGCGGAAAGCGTTACCAACCAAATGGTGGCGGCGGTTCTTGGCTTCTTGAACGAACACCTGAAACTGGTTTCCCAGGGTAAGGAAATCGAGGCGGAGGAAGCCGCCCGCATTGCCGCCGATGCAGCCTTGCAGAAGGCTATCGACGCCGTTTCTCTACGTATCGACCGGCTTGTCGGCAACAACGCTTCGCAGGCAATCGACAACTTTAACGAAATTCTTGCTTTTCTGGACGGGCTTAAAGACAGTGATTCGCTGGCCGCATTGCTGGCCGATATCAACGCCCGTATCGGCAGCGAAGACGGTTCACAGAGTGAAGACGGTTCCCTTTGGGGAAAGCTGAAAAGTCTGTCCCAGGATATTAGCAGTTGTTCCGAGGACATAAGCACGTTGCAGGCAGACCGTGACGAAATGAAACAGGAGTTGCAGGAAACTGCCGGGCGTCTGTCTTCCACCTTTACCAATGTAAACAACCTCTTGAACGCCGGCAGCGTTTATAGTGATCTGTCGGGGGTGTTTGCAGCATTGAAAACGGCGGGGAAGATTGACGATGTCCGGAAAAACGGCGTGATCCTTTCTTTCCTCACTGCCGACGGCTGGGTGACGAAACAATTTAAAGGCAATCCGGACACGGATTTTGAGAATGTCGAAAAGTGGGAGGATTTCGGCAGCGGCGGTTCAGGCGGCGGGAATACCTATAATGTAACCGGCAGTGTGCCGCTTACGGAAGGTTTCTATACCCTGGCTTCCGCCATTGCCGCGGTACCGGAGAAGTGGCGCGGCCGGGGGCGTGTCATCACCTTTGAAACATCGCTCGGCAAATGGGAGACGTACCAGTTTACCGGAACCGCCCTGGATGCCTGGGACCAGGAGGCGAGCTGGGAAGAGTTCGGCGGCAAAGGAACGGTAAAGAGCGTAACGGTAAACGGCGAGAAGCAGACGCCGGACGCGGCCGGTAATGTGAATGTAAACGTGGATATCCTGGAAGTGGACGAGACTTTGTCCGCCGATTCCACCAATCCGGTAGAAAACAAGGTAGTAACCGCCCGTTTTAACGAGGTGGACGCTTCCACGCTGTTTAACGTAAATGCGGAGGTAAGCGAGGATGAAACATCCGTCCGTCTGTCTTTCCAGAACAAAAGCGGCGCGGAAATTACCGCCGTGGATATCCCGGCCGGTTCCGGTGGAGGTTCCGGCGAAACGGTGGCTACTAAAATTGTCTTGAATGCGGCTGTAGATAACGCCATAATCAAGGAAGGCGGAAACGCCCGTCTTACTTATACATACGATCACCAATACACCACGGGGGATGAAAAGGGGGAATCTACCGGGCAAAAGGCGGATATCACCGTTACGATCAGGCGTGGAACAACTACCATGTATTCCCAGACGGTCAGCGATGTTTCCAAAGGCAGTTACGAACTGGACCTTTCAAGTTACTTGCTTGTTGGGAATACCGATATTTACGTAGTGGCAACCACAACCGATCCGACTACCGGCAAGAAACAGACCCGACAGGCGTTTACATCCGTGAAGGTTGTCAGCCTTTCCCTTACCAGCTCTTACAATCTGGCCGGGGCCATAGCCGCAGGCGGTTATACCCTGGCCGACACGATTAATATCCCTTATGCCGTGAGCGGTTCCGGAACAAAGGTCGTCACGCTTTATCTGAACGGCCGGCAACAGAACGCGCACACCATTACAAGATCGGGAACGACAAACGGCAGTTTCAGTTTGTCCCCCTCTTCGCTTGTGACCGGCCGGAATACCGTTCAAATGGTTGCCGAAATGGAGCTTCCGCCGATCTCGTGTTAAAGTCTGAAAGTATCTATATTGATATTCTGAAATCCGGAGGATCGGCACCGTTCATCGGCACGATGATGAGTTTTCCGGACGGCCGTATTTTTACGGAGGACCATCTTGTTCCGCGCTTGGAAGCGGGGCAGTACGAACAGGTAAAATTTGACTTTGTGGCTTATGATCCTGACGCAACGCCGGCTCAAATGGACGTTTACCGGGACGGGGTGAAAACGCAGTCTGTCAGTGTGGCCCGTACTACGCAGACATATACCAACCGTTTTACGGAGCAGGGCGAGATCACTATGAAATTTAAGACGGGGGCCACGGAATACCCGTTTTATATCGACGTAACGGAAAGCGGGATCGACTTGCAGGAAACTACCGCCGGGCTTGTACTGAAACTTTCGGCAGCCGGGCGGAGCAACAGCGAATCCGATCCGGGAGCCTGGGATTATGGCGACATACATACGACATTTTCTGGTTTCGACTGGAGCAGCAACGGCTGGACGGGTGACGCCCTGAAACTTACGGGAGGCGCGAAGATTGAAATCGGGTACCGGCCGTTCTCCACGGATGCAACCACTACCGGGGCTACCTATGAAATGGAAATTCTTTGTTCGTCGGTAACGGACCGGCAGGGGGGTGATACTGGACTGTATGGCCGGCGATATCGGTTTCCAGATGACAACGGAGCAGGCCCTTATGCGTGTTTCCGGCGGTACGGAAGTAAGTACGAAGTTTGCAAGTGATATGAACCTGAAAATGGCCTTTATTGTCGGGGCCAAGGCCGGTAAGCGGTTGCTGGAACTTTATGTAAACGGAATCCGTTGCGGAGCGGTGCAGTATGGGGCTACCGAAGGATTACTGCAGGCGGAACCGGTGAACATCCGTTTGTTCAGTGATACGGCGGATGTGGAGATCAGGAATTTCCGTATTTATAACCGTGCGCTTACGGATGATGAAGAATTGAACAATTACATGGTAGACCGGACTACGTCGGACGAAATGGTCCTGTTATTTGAAAAAAATGATGTTACGGGGGACAACGGTACGGATATCGACATAGACAAGTTACGCGCCCAGGGAAAGGCGGTTATGCGAATTGTCGGCGATGTGAACCTTGTCAACGCCACCAATAACAAGAAATTCGAGGTACCGGTCGATATCTATTTTTATAGCCCGCAGGGTAAGGAGTACGATTTTGTAGCAAGGAATGTCGGTCTAAGAATACAGGGTACATCATCCACCACTTATCCGCGTAAGAATTACCGTCTTTATTTCTTGCGCCTGGAAAAATACGGTACCACGCTGGAAGTTAACGGCGTGGATGTGCCGTCCCTTGAATACAGTTTCAAACCGGGAGCACGGCCGATCAGTATATTCTGTTTGAAAGCGGACTTTTCCGATTCTTCCGGTACACATAATACCGGTGCGGTGCGTATTGTGAACGACGTTTGGAAGAGGTGCGGGTGGCTGACACCGCCGCAGGCTGCATATAAGGGGGAATATGACGTACGTATAGGCGTGGACGGTTTCCCTATGGACCTGTTTTATGACAACGACGCACCGGTGCGAATACTTATCTGGGAAAATACAATTTCAATAATGAGAAGTCGGAAAGTGCGATCATTTACGGTTTTGAAGGAATTGAAGGATTCAACGACGAAGCGGCCCTGAACGGGCAGCGTAACAAATGTATCTGTCTGGAGTTCCTGAACAACTCCGAGGCCCTTTGTCTGTTCGGGACTACCGACATGTCTTCTTTTGATGATGCGCTGGAATTTCGTTTCAAGGCGGACACTACCTGGGCGGATGCACACGAGGACGACAAGGCGGCAGTTACAAGGCTTTGGAACTGGATCGATTCATGTAAGGATGATCCCGCCAAGTTCCTGGCGGAATATAACCAGTATTTCGGTAATGACAGCCCGTTTGCATGGTATCTGATTACCGATTACTTTATGGCTGTGGATAACCGGGCAAAAAACATGATGCTGGCGACTTGGGACTCTCTGATCTGGTATTTCCTTCCTTACGATATGGACACGCTGTTCGGTGTGCGTAATGATTCGGTACTGAAATACGAATATACCATTACCCACGAAAGTTTTGACGATAGTATCGGTAGTTATGCTTTTGCCGGCCATGATTCCGTTTTATGGGAACTGGTACGGTCTTGTCCGGACAAATTGCGTGAAGTGGCGGAAACCTTGCGTAGCAATATGAGCCTTGAATATGTCCTGCAAGTATTTAACGAGGAACAAATGGGCAACTGGTGCGAGCGGATTTATAACAAGGATTCGGAATATAAATATATCCTTCCGCTTACCGAAGGGGTGACAACCGGCAGCGGAACCAGTTATTATAATTATCTGTATGCCTTGCAGGGAAGCCGTTACGCGCACCGTACTTATACCATTCAGAACCGTTTCGCCCTTCTGGATAGTCAATACGTGGCCGGTACTTATCGTCGTGACAGCTTCGCGGCTTATTTCGGGTATAAGTTCGGCAGCGATAACCGGAAAATTCGGATTACGGCCTCCGAACGGTATTATTACGGGTACGGTTACACGTCCGGAACACCGCACCAAAGCGCGGTACTTGCAGAAACGGCCGGGGCTGTGGTGGAACTGACAATGGACACGGATTTAATAGTAAACGATCCGCAATATTTCTACGGTGCAAGCCGTATTCGCGGGCTTGATCTGACGGATGTAGCCCACGCCATTGTCGGCACGTTGAACCTGAACAACTGTACGGCCTTGCGTGAACTGAATGTTAGCTGTGAGGCCGGACAGATGACACTTAACGCCCTTCTGGTGGGTAATTGCCGTAACCTTCGACAACTCGACATATCCGGGCTTAAATCCTCTTCCTTTACCGGTATGGACCTTTCAAGCAACACCAAACTTGAAACCTTCCTGGCCGGTGATACATCCCTTACCGGTGTGACATTCGCCGGCGGTGCGCCTCTGGCCGTTTGCGTCCTTCCCGCAACTTTGCAGACGCTGGAGCTCCGGTACCTGAACAAACTGACCAATGCAGGGCTGCAGCTGGAAGGCACGGCAAATATCACGCGCCTTGTGATTGATAACTGTAGCCTGATCGACTGGAACACGTTGTTACAGCAATGCAGCGCGACCAACTATTTACGAATTACCGGTATAGATATGGACGGGGACGGAAGTTTGCTTCGCGGGCTTATGACAATGGGCGGTGTTGATGAAGACGGGGGAAACGTGCAGACGTGCCGCCTGGTGGGTACGTACCGGCTTACCCAGTCCATGTCGGACGAAGAGTACGCCGCCACCTGTGCGCACTTCCCGGAACTGAATATCATTCAGCCGCAGTTTGTCTGCATAAATAGACCAGACGGTGGAGGACGGGGAAAAGATTACAAACCTGGATAACTCCACCGGATATGACTATAATACGGAATTTGCTCCGTCTTCCCATATCCTGGAAGTGTTGGCGAAAAGACATTGCGTTTTGGCCAAAAAGACGGCGGAGGGTGAAATGACCTGTTATCCGCTTCATGATGAGAGCCGGAACAAATACGCCGATAGTGACAGCGTGGAAAACGCCACGGATGCAGTATTAACCGGATCGGAAGGCGAAGTTTACGTATATGAGCCTCATTACTGGTACAAGGGAGTAACGGACGTGCTGAACCAATGTCTGTACGGTTTTATTTCAAGCAATGAGGATGCGCCGGCAGCGGCAGGGTACACCAGTGTAAAACTTACCCGCGAAGAGCTGGAGGTAACGGAAGGGATCGGGATTCGTAAGAATACGGATTACACGACCCTTGAAGAGGCGAAGAATGAATATGAATCCGGATCATTCGCCCTGGTGGACGTCCGGGATTACAAGCAGGTTCGTTTTCCCGGTCTGGCTTCCACTCTTTACGGGGCTGTATTTGTAGATGATACGGGCAAAATAGTAAGTCGGATCAGCGTTTCAAACGCGAACGGTTTTATCAATGGTATGTACCTGTTTTGTGCCGTTCCCGCAGGGGCAACGAAACTGGCCTTTACCTTCCTTAATTCGGCGACCTTCGATTTCGTTTTGTCTCACAACGTCGGAAAGTGTGGAAGCGATCGAGCCGGACTGGGTAGAGCATACGGAATGCCTGGGCGGTGCTTATGAAGCCTACCTGATTGATGATGTGTTGCGTTCTGTCAGTGGTGTTTCAAGTGTAGGAACCATTTCACAGGCCCAGGCTGTCAAATACGCCCAGAACAGGGGCAAAGGTTTCCAGCTGTTCGACTGGGAGATGCACAAGGACGCGGGTAACCTGCATTTCTTTAAATACGGTAATACCGATTCGCAGGGAGTTTGCGGATATGGAACAGGCAATTACCAGAAAGTGACGGGCCTTACCAATGCGCTGGGGATGCGTGATACGGTTTCTTATTATAAGGAAAAAGGCGGTTCCAATCCACAGGCGGAAGGTGCTTACCGGGACGGTGTAAATTATCAGTCCGTCAATGTACTGGGATATGAAAATTTCCAGGGAAACAAGGCGGAATGGTTGCAGTATGTCACGGTAAACAAGACGGCGGCGGACGGAAGGTGGTTTATTACCATGCCGGACGGAACGGAACGCGTTGTACAGGGAATTACTGTTTATAACGCGGATATTTACCCTACCCACATGGTTTGGGGCCGGTATATGGATTTGATTGCAGCCAAGGAAGGCGGTTCCACTTCTTCACATTGGTTCGACAGGTTCTATGTGGGTACCGGGCTTTCTCGTGTGGTGTGTCGGTCGAGCAGCAGCGCGAGCGCGTTAGGCGGTGTTTCGTATGCGAGCGCGTATAACGATTCGTCGAACACGATTGCGTACATCGGCGTTCGGCTTGCCTTCAGGGGCATCATACGCTGGGCGGGTAGCGTCGCGGCCTTTAAAGCCATAAATCAGGCTGATTAAGATAAAAAACAGCAACGTAAAACGTTGTGCGGGTAGCGCGGGCGTCCGGAAGTAAGACGGGTGCCGGTGCTTCCTGAAAGTACAAAGGCGGATTTCCTCATATACACTCGTGTGGTGTATCGGTCGAACAACAACGCGAACGCGTTAGGCGGTGTTTCGTATGCGAACGCGAATAACGATTCATCGAACACGAATGCGAACATCGGCGTTCGGCTTGCAAACAATTAGGATAAAGAAAAAGCGCATAAGCCTTGAAAATTGGCGTACAACAGTGGGGACGTGTCCCGACGTGGAGCAAGAGGAATGAGCCTCGCCAACAGCAGCCGTTTACGGCTGGAAAGGGGAAAAATAAAGCGCAGGGCAATGGGGTTTGGTAGGAACTTTTTTCGAAGAAGCCCGGCCCGGGGAATTGAAGGCTAATTAAATTATCATGTGGAGAGAAGATAATATTATAGAAGAGATTGTCGAGGACTCCAATATAGAGGACGCCATAAAAACGGTATTGCGTAAAAGAAGACGAAAGCGCAGCTTTGCCGGGCGTAGAATACTGGCGGATGTCCCGAAGGCAGTAGAGAGGATCAGGCAGCGGATCAGGAGCGGGCGGTTCAAGCTCGGAGGATATCGGGAAATGACCGTAGACGACGGGCCGAAGGTAAGGACCGTACAATCGGTTTCCCTGGAGGACAGGATCGTTCTTAACGCTGTTATGAATGTGGTGGACCGGCATTTGAAAGTACGTTTTATCCGGACTACTTCCGCATCCATTAAAAACAGGGGAACGCATGACCTTTTACAGTATATCGTTAAAGATATAAAGGATGATCCCGAAGGAACCCTGTTCGGGTACCAGTTCGATATAACGAAATTCTATGAAAGCGTAGACCAAGACATTTTGCTGGATGCAGTGAAAAAGATGTTCAAGGATAAAATATTAATCGGAATCCTGGAAGAGTGCATCCGCATGATGCCTAAAGGCGTAAGTATCGGACTAAGATCATCGCAGGGACTTTGTAATTTGCTTCTGTCTATTTATCTGGATCACCGGTTAAAGGATCAGGAGGCAGTAGCACACTATTACCGGTATTGTGACGACGGTCTGGTGCTTTCCGGTAGTAAGAAATACCTTTGGAAGGTTAGGGATATCATTCATGAACAGGCCCGTAAAGCCCGCCTGGAGATTAAAAGTAATGATACCGTTTTCCCGATTACCGAAGGTATCGACTTCTGGGATATGTAACCCGCCCGGATCATGTGCGGTTAAGGAAGCGTAACAAACAGAAGTTCGCCCGCAAGATGCACAAGGTTAAAAGCAAGAAACGTAGGCAGGAGTTAACCGCTTCATTTTACGGGCTTACAAAACATGCCGATTGCAAGAACTTATTTTATAAACTAACAGGAAAGAAAATGAAAAAATTAAAAGATCTGGGCTACAAGTACAAGCCTAAAGACGGACGGAAACGATTTACCGGGGCAAGGATCAAGTCGCCCGAACTGATGAACAAGGATGTGATCGTACTTGATTATGAAAAGGATGTTCCGACGAAAAACGGAAACCGGACTGTTATAAAGCTGGAACTCGACGGCAAGGAGAGAAAGTATTTTACCAGCCTGGAGGAAACACTTTTCATTTGTGAATCAGCGGCAAGAGACGGAGAACTGCCTTTTGAAGCACATTGCGAAGGTGAAGTAAGTGAAAAAGGATTGATAATTATACATTTTACTTGAAATGATACGGATTTATGCAGACAGCAAGGCGGAACCGGTAAGATGCACCAACCGCCGCCGGGGAATCTGGCGTATTACATGGGATTACCAGGAAACAGAGACTTTAGAAGGAGTGCAACGCAGTTACATGGAAGAGACGTTCGATCATCTACCCGCACTGGCAGAAATCAAGGCGGTTATTAATGAATGGTATAACCGGAAGATAACCGACACGATCGAAAGCGGGTACGTATGGAACGGCCTGAAAGTCTGGCTTTCCATGGAGAACCAGATGAATTATAAGACGGCGTACGATCTTGCCTTGCAGACAGGCGGGGAAAACCTTCCTGTTACTTTCAAGCTCGGGGAAGAAGACAACCCGACGTTTACGAGTTTGCAAGTATGCAACAACTACAAGAGTTTTACACCGGTGCCGTGAAACATATACAGGAGACACAAAAGGAAGGCTGGGCACTTAAAAAGGCGATAGACTGGAGCGTTTATACGTTGGAGTAGAAAAGCGAAAGGGGGAAGCGGGAAACACGTTTCCCCCTGATTTAAAAAAGTCCTTCAAAATGTTTTGTCTCTTCATGTACTGGCAACGCTTCTCCTTTTAGATATTTATTTGTGGTAGAAATATCCGAATGTCTTGCTTGATCGCGTGCAATAACAATCCCGGCTGAATTTGCCAAATCGCGAATACCGGTATCTTTTAGGGAATAAAACTGGTAGGAGTCAGGGAATTTAAGTAACGTACGTACTTTATTGAAATAAGTCCTGTAAGTGCGTGGTGTCGATTTCTCTTTTGAGGGTTTGAAATCTTTCCCGAATAAGTAACAATCATTGCTATAATTGAATATTTTAAGTTCGAGCATAGATTTTATTAAGATATCGTTTAATCCTACCATACCGTCTTTGCGGTTTTTAGATATACTTGAAGGGATAAATACTTTTTGATCCTTAATATAGATATCGGATAATTGAATATTTGACAGCTCATCTGGACGAATAAGGG
>OKWC01000080.1_pt1 | contig 17231 bp, 15 predicted proteins | sample 1606971 | NCBI WGS metagenome assembly OKWC01 (sample SAMN04414076, study PRJEB24778) | human gut metagenome | material: faecal | host: Homo sapiens
CCATCGTACTTCCAGGTAGTGAAATTTAGTAATGTGTATGTAAATAGTGAGATTGCTTATAAGAATTGTATTCGTTTTTTTAACTTCTTTAATAGAATGATTTGACATAATCAATAAAAAATCTTACTAAAATTATACATTTCGACGAATAAAGTGAAGGTTGTAGAAAAATAACGAAAATTTAATAAGAAAAAATGTAAAATCAGTTCAATATTTTTCTGATATATGTTATAATAATTGCATAAAACTACAGCGAGGTGATAGCGTGATTAAGAAAGAAATGATAGCCATGTTACTGGCAGGCGGACAGGGAAGCAGACTTGGGGTTCTTACATCAAAGGTAGCAAAACCAGCAGTAGCCTTTGGTGGTAAGTATAGAATTATTGACTTTCCATTAAGTAACTGTATTAACTCGGGTGTGGATACAGTGGGGGTTTAACGCAATATCAACCACTGCGACTTAACGCTCATATAGGTATAGGTATACCTTGGGATTTGGATAGAAATATTGGTGGTGTTACAGTATTACCACCATACGAGAGAAGTGGTAATAGTGAATGGTACACTGGTACAGCTAATGCTATTTACCAGAACCTGGATTACATAGATTCATATAATCCTGACTACGTTCTTATATTATCCGGAGACCACATATATAAGATGGATTATGAAGTTATGCTTGATTATCATAAGGCTAATAAAGCAGATGTAACTATTGCTACTATGCCGGTACCTTATGAAGAGGCAAGCAGATTTGGTATTGTTCTGACAGATGAGGATAACAGAATAACAGAATTTGAAGAGAAACCTGAGAATCCAAGAGGTAATCTTGCTTCAATGGGTATCTACATATTTAGCTGGCCTGTTTTAAGGGAAGCACTTATTACAATGTCGAACCAGAGCAATTGTGACTTTGGTAAGCATATTATTCCTTATGTTCATGGTAATAAGCAGAGGTTATTTGCATATGAATACAATGGATATTGGAAAGACGTTGGAACACTTTCTTCTTATTGGGAAGCTAATATGGAATTGATAAATATAATTCCTGTATTTAATCTTTATGAGGAATTCTGGAGAATTTATACTAAGAGTGATACACTTCCACCACAGTACATTTCAGAATATGCTAAGGTAGAAAGAAGTATTATCAGTGAAGGTACAGACATTTATGGTGAAGTATATAATTCAGTTATTGGCGCAGGAGTTACCATTGAAGAGGGTGCAGTAGTAAGAGATTCAATTATTATGAAGAATACTGTAATTGGAAAAGGCAGTAAGGTAACGAGAAGCATCATAGCAGAGAATGTTAAAGTTGGACATGATGTAGAGATAGGTATCGGAGAAGAAGCACCAAGTAAGCTTGATCCTAAGATATATAATAGTGGTCTTACAACAATTGGTGAGAATACAGTGATACCTAAGGCGTTAAGATAGGTAAGAATATTGCGATTTCAGGTATTACAACAGCCGAAGATTATCCGGATGGAGTTCTTCAAAGTGGCGAATTTATTATTAAGGCAGGTGACGTGAGATGAGAGCGATAGGAATTATACTAGCTGGTGGTAATAATAACAAGATGAAGGAGCTATCATATAAACGTGCCATAGCAGCCATGCCGATAGCGGGAAGTTACAGAAGTATTGACTTTGCACTTAGTAATATGTCTAACTCACATATTCAGAAAGTTGCTGTACTTACACAGTATAATGCATTGTCACTTAATGAACATTTAAGCTCATCAAAATGGTGGGATTTTGGTAGAAAACAAGGTGGTTTGTATGTATTTACACCATCTATTACAGCAGAGAATGGTTTCTGGTATCAGGGAACAGCAGATGCTATTTACCAGAATATCAGCTTTTTGAAGAATAGTCATGAGCCATATGTAGTAATTGCTTCAGGTGATGGAATCTATAAGCTAGATTATAATAAGGTGCTTGAGTACCACATTGCTAAGAAAGCAGATATTACAGTTGTTTGTAAAGATTTTCCGGAAGGAACAGACGTAACAAGATTCGGTTGCGTTAAGATGAACGAAGACAGCAGAATTATTGAATTCGAAGAGAAACCTCTTGTATGCAATTCTAATACAGTTTCAACGGGTGTTTATGTAATCAGGAGAAGGTTACTTATAGAGCTGATTGAGAAGAGCGCATCAGAGGATAGATATGATTTCGTTAATGACATTCTCGTAAGATATAAGAATGTTAAGAGATATATGGGTACAAGCTTAGTACATATTGGAGCAATATAGCTACAGTTGATTCGTATTTTAAGACAAATATGGACTTCTTAAAACCAAGTGTAAGAGACTATTTCTTCAAACAATATCCTGATGTATATTCAAAGGTTGATGATTTACCACCTGCGAAATACAATCCTGGTGCGATAGTTAAGAACAGTCTTATAAGTAGTGGCTGTATCATAAATGGTGTTGTAGAGAATTCTATTTTATTTAAGAAAGCATATATAGGAAATAATTGTACAATCAAGAATTCAATTATTCTTAATAATGTTTATATTGGCGACAATACATATATCGAGAACTGTATTGTAGAAAGCCGCGATACAATCAGAGCAAACGCAACATATATAGGAAATAATGGCGATATTAAGATAGTAGTTGAGAAAAACGAAAGATATAGCCTATAGAAACTATAATAATGCGTTGGGAAGGGGACACAGAATGCAGATTACAGATGTCAGAGTGAGAAAAGTTTCAAAAGATGGTAAAATGAAAGCGATTGCATCTATTACATTGGATAATGAATTCGTTATCCATGATATAAAAGTAATAGAGGGCGAGAAAGGTTTATTCATAGCGATGCCTAGCAGAAAAGCATCAGATGGTGAATACAGAGATATCGCTCATCCTATTAATTCGGATACAAGAGCCAGAATACAGAGTGTAGTTCTTAAGAAATATGATGAAACGGAACTTGAAGAGATTGAAGCATAGTAAGAATTAGGAAATGATATTGGACTGCCGCAGCGCGGCAGTCCTTTGTTTGAATAGTATGGACAGCTATTATTTTGATAAATTAAAAAGGTAAGACAGTTTGTGACAGGTAATATACATTTAAAATGTATTAGAAAATATTTTAATAAATCTTATAGAGAGGTAGGTTATAACAATGATATTTACTAATGAAAATTGTGTAGATTGTAATAAATGCATTAGGAGTTGTCCGGTATTAATTGCAAATATTTCTAAGGAGAATTCAATTAGTGTAAACGATGAGGCTTGTATCAAGTGCGGAGCCTGTTTTAAGGAGTGTCAGCATAGTGCCAGAGAGTATGAGGATGATACGGAGAAATTTCTAAAGGATCTGAAAGCAGGTAAGAAGATAAGTGTGTTAGTAGCTCCTGCATTTGTTGCTAATTATCCAAATGATTATAAAAAGATATATGGTTATCTCAAGTCTTTAGGGGTAGTTGATATTTATTCTGTTTCCCATGGTGCTGATATTTGTACATGGTCATACATTAAGTATATCAAGAAAACGGGTAAAAAGGGCCTTATATCTCAGCCATGTCCTGCAATAGTTAATTATATTGAGAAATACAGACCTGAACTTATTAAAAATTTGATGCCTTTACAAAGTCCTATGATGTGTGAGGCAATATATCTTAAAAAATATAAGCAGGTAGCAGAGAGTTTAGCTTTTATCAGTCCATGTATTGCTAAGGGTGATGAGATAAAGGATAAAAATACTAAGGGATTTGTGAAGTATAATGTAACATTTAAGAAATTATTAGCTGCTATTAAAGAAAGTTACTATTCGTCCAAGGAATATGATGAGGTTATTGATTATGGCTTGGGTAGTATTTATCCGCATCCAGGTGGACTTAAGGAAAACGTAAACTTCTTTCTTGGCAATGTACCGGTATTACAGGTAGAAGGTACGTCAGAAGCATATAAATTTCTTGATTCTTATACGGATATGAAGGGAGATAAACCATTTCTTGTAGATATATTAAATTGTAGTAAAGGTTGCCTGAGAGGTACTGCTGTAGATGAGAATATTGATGATGTATCTGTTGAACTTGCTGTTTATAAATCAAAGGATTTAGTTGTTAATAAACCGGAAAAAAGAGGCATTTTCCATAAATCGGGGACGGTTAATCCTTGGAACGAATCTCTTACTTATGAGGAAAGATGGCAAGCTTTAGACCAGCAGTTTTCGGATTTAAAACTTGAAGATTTTAGTAGAAACTACAAGGATAAGTCTGTGCATATGAAAGTGCCTGGTGAAGCTGAGAAAAATGAAATCTTTAATAGTTTGCTTAAAGAAAATATTGAAGATAGAAGTATTAATTGCGGCTGTTGTGGTTACAGCACTTGTAGTATGATGGCACAGGCAATTCACAATGGTGTAAATAATAAAGATAATTGTATATATTATAACAAAAAAGGTAGCCGATTTAGAAAGACAGAAGGTAGCGGAGCTACATCAGAAAAATCTTAAGGAACAGGATATACATAACCAAAAACTATCTAAAGTAGTTGAAAGGTTCAATCTTCTTAATTATAGTATAGTAGATTTAGCTAAGGCTAATGAAATTACAGCGGAGGATGCTACTGAAATTACTCAGGCAGTAGACTGATATTTCAGAAAAATGCGAAATAATCAGAGGTGGATTAGAGGTCTTTTCTGAATTTATAAAGAATATAATTGTAGTAATGAAAAAAATTTCAGATATAGCCAGTCAGACTAAATTTATTAAGTCTAAACGCTTCAATAGAGGCGGCAAGGGCTGGAGATGCCGGTAGAGGTTTCACGGTAGTAGCAAGTAATATCAGGGATTTATCTGATAATACAAAGAGATTAATTGAACAAAATAAAACACAGTCAGTGAATACAATTCCTAAGATAGAAGACAGTGTAAGGTCTATTACAGAGTTACTTGAGAGTATTGAAAAAATGAATGGTAAAGTTACAAATATCGCAGCTACCACAGAGGAAATTTCAGCTCAAAGCGAAAGTATACAATCTATGAGTGAGGAAATTCAAGTGGCTGTAGAGGATATATAGGAGGCTGAAAATATATATGATACTTATAGCAGGTTTAGGTAACCCAACTGATAAATATAGAGGAACAAGGCATAATGTTGGTTTTGATGCGATTGACAGAATTGCTGAAGATAATGATATACTAGTTGAGACGTACAGACATAAGGCATTGTGTGGAAAAGGAATAATAGGTGGTCAGAAAGTGCTTATTATGAAGCCACAGACATTTATGAATAATAGTGGTGAAGCAATTAGGGAAGCTATGGACTTTTATAAGATTAACCCTGAAGATGATCTTATAATTATCTATGATGATATAAGTCTTGCTGAGGGCAAATTAAGAATAAGAGCCAAGGGAAGTGCCGGAGGACATAATGGAATTAAAAGCATAATTGCACATATAGGTACTGATAAATTCAAGCGTATTAGAATCGGAATTGGTGAGAAACCTGATAAAATGGACTTAGCAGATTATGTATTAGGGCATTTCAGTGCAGCAGATAGAAAATTAGTCGATGATGGCATAAAAAATGCATCAGAAGCAATTAATATAATTATAGAAAAAGATATTAATGCAGCAATGAATAAATTTAATTAATATAATAGGATTATAATAGTAATGATGAATTTATTAATGCATTAATTGAATTGTGAAAAATATTAACGTAGTAATGAAGCAATACAATTTATTTAATTAATATATGAGAGGATTCAAGAATGAAAACTTTTGAAGAACCCTTGTTAGAATATAGTGAATATATTCAGCTGATGGATAGACTTGATAAAGATAAGAAAGGTAATATTGCATTAGGCGTAACCGGTTGTGTTGATTCACAGCAGGTCAATTTTATGAATGGAATTACCTCTAAATACAAATACAGTGTCGTCGTAACTCACAACGAAAAACGTGCCAGAGAGATTTATGAGGACTATTTGTTGTACAACAAGAACACTATCCTGTATCCTGCGAAAGATTTTATATTTTTTAATGCTGACATTCATGGCAATTTGACACTTACTGAAAGACTTAGTGCAATCAGGAGAATTATCGAGAATAAGGACACTGTTATTGTAACAACGATTGATGGACTTATGGATAAACTTATTCCGATAGATATTATCAAGGAAAATCTTATTCATATTAATATGGAGGAAAAAATTGATTTAGACAAAGTCCAGGCTAAACTTGTTAATATGTCTTATGAAAAAGTCAGTCAGGTGGAAATGAGTGGACAGTTTGCTGTCAGAGGCGAGATTCTTGATATATTTCCGATGACAGAGGATACACCAGTCAGAATTGATTTATGGGACGATGAGATAGATTCTATAAAATATTTCGACGTTGATAGTCAGCGTTCGATTGAAAATATTAATGAGATAACGATTTATCCAGCAACAGAATATATTCTTGACAAGGAAATGATTAACAACGGAGTAAAAGCCATCAATAAAGAGATGGTGAAAGTCGAAAAAAAAAAAAAAAAAAATTTCGCGAAGCTATGAAAACTGAAGAGGCACACAGGATTAAAACGATTGTTAAAGAATTCACAGAACAGCTAGAACTCGGTAATATCAATGTTGCAATTGACAGCTTTATTAATTATTTCTATAGTGAAATGTCATCACTCATAGAATATTTAGAAGATAAAGATGTAATATATATATTTGATGAACCATCAAGGCTTACAGACAGAAGTGAGACTATAGAGAAAGAATTCAGGGAGAGTATGTCTAACCGATTAGAGAAAGGTTACATACTTCCAGGACAGGCTGATGTTATGCATACCTATGGACAACTTCTTGCAATGACAAGCGATAAGCAGAGAATTGTATTCACGACCTTAAGCCAGAAGATTAGGAATATCGATATTAAGGAAACATTTCATATAGAAGCGAAAAATATTGTGTCATATAACAGTAGTTTTGAACTTCTTATTAAAGATTTGAAGGATTATAGAAAAAAGGGCTACAAGATTCTGATACTCACTAATTCGAGAACCAAAGCTGAACGTCTTGCGGATAATATAAGGGATTATGAAATGGAAGCATTTTATTCGGAGAATCCCGAAAGAATATTAAAACCTAAAGAGATAATGGTTACTTATGGTAATCTACATCAGGGTTTTGAATATCCACTTATTAAATTTATCGTAATTACACAATCGGATATATTTGGCAAAGAGAAAGCCAGAAAGAAACGTGCCAAAAAGCAGTATTCGGGCAGCAAGATACAAGATTTCTCACAGCTTAATATTGGCGATTATGTAGTACATGAGAATCATGGATTAGGAGTCTATCGTGGTATTGAGAAGATAGAAGTCGATAAGGTTATCAAGGATTATATTAAGATAGAATATGCAGGAAACAGTAATCTCTATATTCTTGCGACACAGTTAGATTTAATACAGAAATATTCGGGTGCTGATGCCAAAGTTCCTAAGTTAAATAAACTTGGTACACAGGACTGGGTTAAGACTAAGACTAAGGTTAAAGGTGCAGTTAAAGACATTGCCAAAGATTTAGTAGAAATATATTCAGCCAGACAGAATCAGAAAGGATATGAATTCAGCCCTGATAATATATGGCAGAAAGAATTCGAGGAAATGTTTCCCTATGAAGAAACGAATGACCAGTTAGCTGCGATTGAAGATACTAAAAAAGATATGGAAAGCAGCAGGATAATGGACAGACTTGTATGCGGAGATGTCGGATATGGTAAGACAGAGATTGCCATAAGAGCAGCATTTAAGGCAGTTCAGGACGGTAAGCAGGTAGCGGTATTAGTTCCAACTACTATTCTTGCACAACAGCATTACAACACATTTAGCCAGAGAATGAAGGATTATCCTGTAAGAGTAGATATGCTGTCAAGATTTAGGACAGCATCAGGTGCTAAGGATACAATTAATGGTCTTAAGACAGGTGAAGTAGATATTGTAATCGGAACACATCGTCTGTTATCTAAGAATATTGTATTTAAAGATTTGGGTTTATTAATTGTAGATGAAGAGCAGAGGTTTGGAGTTACGCATAAAGAAAAAATCAAGGCAATGAAGAAAGAGGTAGATGTTCTGACTCTTACAGCAACGCCAATTCCTAGAACTCTTCATATGAGTCTTGTGGGAATAAGAGATATGAGTGTATTAGAGGAACCACCTGTAGACCGTCTTCCGATTCAGACCTATGTTATGGAATATGATGACGAGATGATTCGTGAAGCAATCAACAGGGAAATGAGTCGTGGCGGACAGGTGTATTATGTATATAACCGGGTTAATGACATTGATGAAGTAGCTAGTCGAATTGCCAGGCTCGTTCCTGATGCAAATGTTGTATTTGCACATGGACAGATGAATGAAAGACAGTTAGAGCAGATAATGTACGACTTTATCGAAGGTGAAATAGATGTGCTTGTATCGACTACAATTATAGAAACAGGATTAGACATTTCTAATGTTAATACGATAATTATTCATGATGCTGATAAGTTCGGGTTGTCGCAGTTATACCAGCTTCGAGGAAGAGTTGGACGTTCTAATCGTACATCTTATGCATTTCTTATGTACAAGAGAGATAAGATGTTAAAAGAAGTGGCAGAAAAAAAAAAAAACGTTTGCAGGCAATCAGGGAATTTACGGAGCTTGGAAGTGGCTTTAAGATAGCCATGCGTGACTTAGAGATTCGTGGCGCAGGTAATGTTTTGGGCGCAGAACAACATGGACATATGGCAGCAGTCGGATATGACCTGTATTGCAAATTACTTAATGAAGCAGTATCTGTAGAGAAAGGTGAGCAGGTGCGTGATGACTTCGAAACTAAGATTGATTTGAATGTTGATGCATTTATTCCGCCATCATATATAAGAAATGAGATGCAGAAGCTTAATACCTATAAGAAGATTGCAAGTATTACTTCAGAAGAAGAATATAGTGATATGCAGGACGAATTAATTGACAGATTCGGTGAAATGCCTAAAAATGTTATGAATCTTCTTGCAATTGCCCTTATAAAAGGAATGGCACATAAGGCATGGATAACAGAGATAACAAATGATGATGGAAATATTAAGATTATTATGTATCGAAATGCCGATATTGACACTACTAAGATTCCAGAGATAGTGGATAAATATGCAGGAAAATTGAAATTTATTCCTGAAGCAAATCCATATTTCATCTATTATAATGATAAAAAGATAAATGATATGGAAGTATATAGAAAAGTATTGCAGGAAATAATAGAAGATATAAGCAGTTTGGATAATTCGTTGGCAGATAACTGATATGTCAAGATAAAGGATGCAGTTCATAGGCTGGACTTTTAATTAGTTAGCAGGATATTTATATATGAACTGCAACCAGATGTTTTGACGTTAATTAATGAATGAAAATTAATAGGGAGTGGTAGATATTAAGGTCAGATATGTTTTAGGTTATATATTTGGTGCAGTGGTGTTAGCTATATTAGTGATACTAATAATTGAGAAATATTTTATGTGAATGGAAGATGTGGTTAAATGGGTAAATAAGTAAAATAAGATATATTATTGAGTGATGGAATAATAACAAAATAAGAATAACAACGAAATAATGCAGAGATGTATAGTTGCTTATGACTATATATCTCTGCATTGTAATTTAATTATCTAATTATTTTGATTATTTTAATCATCTGAATCATCCGAAGTTGAATTATCATTACTATTATTTGTTGGTGGGTATACACCTGTTTCATCAATAAGATAATCATTTATCTTCGTTACCATTCTTGATGGTGTATATGATTTATCAGGGAATAAGAACTGATGTAATCGTATAACATTCTGTTCAAGCCCCATTGGAACTACATAACCATAATATGCTTCCCCTCTTTCAGGAGTATAGGTGTCATATGGGAAACCGACTGTATCCTTAAGATTACAATCCACAGCAACTGTAAGAAGATCAACGATTCTGTTCCAAGGTATGTTAGTTGATAAAATCTTTGAACCATTAATATCATTTTCCTTAATAATAGTGTCTGCCACCTTAAGCAATTGGTTAACACCTGCTGACTGGGCTTTCTCTAATATCTTAGTGAGGATAAGTCTCTGTCTGGCTGTTCTACCGTAATCATTATGATAAACAGTTCCATCTGCTGCAGTAAATGGTGAGTATCTTATACGACAATATGCTGTTGCCTGAAGTCCTGAAAGATGAACATTACCTGATTCCTCTACATCAGGAGCATCCATACCTGTAATTATTCTTGTTTCTGTAAGGTAGCCACTGATATAGAAAGCTTCTTCATCGGTTATGGTTATATCAACGCCACCAAGTGCATCGAATATCCGAACCCCATACCGGATGCCAAAAGAATCCTGTGGAGTGCAAGCTGCGATTGGCTCTAAGGGTTTCGTAACCATAGTATAAGGCATCACGTGCAGAATCCTCATTAGAGAAGACAAAATCTCGGTCAACGACACTGGAAGAAGAGGTGTCTAGGAAATCGTTACAACCTGATAGTGTAAATGCAAAAGCTGTTGCAAGGGCTATATTCAGTATTTTTTTCATATCAATTGTTCTATTTTAGTTATAAGATTTTTATTTAGAAAGTAATATTAGCACCTAAAGTAAAAGTGCGTGCACGAGGGTATGTACCAAAATCCATATTGAGAGTAGGGAAAACTCTTAGATTACTATAAAATCCACTTTGTCCTGTAGGAGTTGCATTACTTCCGGATCAATACCCGAATAACCTGTAATAGTAAACAGATTGGTCGCTGTAAGATAAATACGAAGCTTCTCAATATGTATTTTGTTCAAAACGGTATGAGGTAATGTGTAACCTAAAGTCAGTGTTTGTAAACGTAAGTAAGACCCGTCTTCCAGCCATTCAGAAGAAGTGATTCCGCTTTGATGGTATGGCAGGTGATATTTGGCGTTAGCATTCAAGGCATTCAATTCGTTGGGATCGGTTACGGCATACAAATCACCTGATGAGTTTACATTATATACTTTATATGTATCTGCTACCCATGAAGTACGTTGGGCTCCGATACCGTCAAATTCTTGCCCTGAAGCATTAATCATGGCTGCAACGTTATATACTTTTCCTCCGGCAGTCCAATTGAAATTACTGGAAAGATCAAAGTTTTTATAGTTGAAATTTAATTGGAAACTCCCTGTATGGCGTGGCATTACTTCGCCAAGGCAAGTGGCATCATCCAGATCTACAGTGCCGCTGTTGTTTACATCACGGAATTTGGCCGCTCCCGGAAACGCAGTTTGTCCATTAGGAATATTGAATGGATGCATATAGGTAGCTGTAAGCGCTTTAGTAATATCGGGTATTCCTTCTTTTAGAATGTATTGGCCGTTCTCATAACGGAAATCGTTTACTGTGTAAAAGCCTTCGCTGACAAAGCCTCTGACTAAACCGATTGCTTTTCCTTCTACAAACATATAGTCATTGGTAGGAACAAGGGAAGATGAACCCCAATAAGAAGAATAAAGGTATTGATCAGCATTAGGCAGTTCATCCAGTTTATTTCGATTGTAGTTATAAATAGCACCTATGTTGAAGCGGAAATCTCCTTTATTTATCACATCAAAATTCAGTGATAGCTCAATGCCTCGGTTAGATGTTTTACCAAAGTTCTGGAATTGGTAAGAATAACCTGTGGTGTTGTCGACAGGTACTGCCATTAATAAATCTTTAGTGGTATTCCAGTATATTTCAAGACTGCCATTGATCCGGTTATTTAGAAAACCGAAATCCAAACCAAGATTGCGTGAGATGGTTGTTTCCCATTTCAAGTCGGAATTTGCCAATAACCCGTCTGGACGATAGAAAGAGCCTAATTCACCATTTATAGGAGTGTGGTTGCTGCTTGAGCTTAGACTGGACCAAGTTTCACGCCATAAGTTGGAATTGATGTTGTCACTACCTGATGTACCGTATGATAAACGGACTTTTAAATTTGATAACCAGTCTTTTGCTACTGCCATAAAAGGCTCTTCAGACAGACGCCATGCAAAAGCACCTGCTGGAAAATACCCCCAACGATTATTCGGAGCAAATTTGGAAGAACCGTCAGCGCGGAAAGTTCCGGTAAACAAATATCGATCATTCAATGTATAACTGAGACGTCCGAAGAAGGAGGCTGTACGTCCGGGAACACTGAAATTATTGTTCGCGGAAAGAGAAGTGGTTGCAGTATGGATTAATCCCATGGTAGTATCATAATCAAAGGTATCGGGATAACCACGACCTGAAATTTGAGAAGATTCTGAATCGGATTTTAGAATTTCATTGCCGAGAAGTGCAGAAAAAGTATGGTTCTTGCCAATATTGAAATTATAATTCAGTGTGGTTACGGAACGTAATCCGTCGCTTATACCACGGGTCAAGGTAGCACGTTTGTCTCCATTGGTATATCCGTTTTCATAATATGAATTTTTTGATGAACCACGGGTTATGGATATCTCTGTACGGGCGGTAAGTCCGTTGATTATTTCCCAAGATAAAGCAGCTGAGCCTCTTAATGAACGGGAATAAGATTTGTTAGTAATGTCATTAATAAGTTCTATAGGATTGTGTTTGTCATCAATGTTTGCCACACCAAAACTGAATCCTGATGCAACTTCCGAATAGCTGACTCCTCCTAACGGATTATCAATAGGGCGATAGCGGTAGGCACCGGATACATTTGATCCTTTACCATTGGTTACATTCTCACGTCCGTTGAGGTTATTTTCCGTATAGCGGACATCCATGTCGAACTTTAACTTTTTGGTCAGTTGTTGTTGAATTTTAAAAGAAGCGTTCATACGATTATAATCCGAGTTGATTTTAATACCTTCATCATCCACATAGCCGAAAGTGAATAAAACTTTAGTTTTCTCAGTACCTCCTGAAATATTAATATTATGACTATGAGACATTGCTGTGCGTAATACATCATCAGTGTAGTCATGTGCTGAAATATTAGCATAATCAGTATAATGATTGCCATATTTGCTTCCCAAACCGAAGTATTTTTCAACCGCATCTTGGTTGGCACTTCCTCGTGAGGCAGCATAGCTCCAGTTATGAAGAATATATTCTTGAGCCGAAAGCGTTTCAAGTGTTTTAGATACGTTTTTTATTTGTACATATCCATCGTATGATACTTTTACGCGTCCTTCTTGGGCACTTTTAGTAGTGATTAAAATAACGCCGTTTGCACCACGTGCACCATAGATCGCTGTAGAGGAAGCATCTTTCAGTACATCAATGGATTCGATATCTGCCACTGGGATGTCGTCAATGCTGCTTACCGGGAATCCATCTACTACATAAAGAGGTTCATTGGATTGTGTGATGGAACCTCCGCCGCGTACACGTACAGAGATTGTAGCACCCGGACGTCCATCCTGTGAAATCACATTTACACCCGGAAGTCGTCCTTGCAATGCTTGGGCCACATTGGATACAGGATTGGCAGCTACTTGTTCGCCTTTTACTGAAGCGATGGCACCAGTTAGGTCACGACGTTTCACAGTACCATAACCAATTACTACGACTTCGTCCAATGCTTGTGTATCTTCTTTCAATATGACGTTTATTTTTGAGTTCTTACCGACTGTAACCTCATAAGGGATATAGCCTATGTACGAAAATACCAGTACGGTTTTATCTGATGGGACAGATAACCGGTAACTGCCGTCTATGTCGGTAATGGTTCCGGTAGCTTCGTTTCCTTTTACCATTACGTTCACACCAATCAATGGTTCCTGTTTGTTGTCAGTTACCACACCTGTTATGATTCTGTTTTGCGCATAGGCACATTGTGCTATGAACAGAATCAAAACAAAACAGATACTTCTGATTCTAAGATGAATGTTGTTTTCCATATTACTACATTTAAATTAATGATTAAGACTTATCAGTCAGGATATATTAGATATTGTGTTTTTCCTTGTTTGATTGCAAAAGAGTAAATTTCTACTTTATTGGCGGTGAAATAATTGCTTGAATGGGTTAAAAAAATGCTTTTTTATATTGGATTCCAGCCATCTTCCCCACCTAATATTGTTTGAATAGCATAATGACTTATATTTTTCAGTTGATGGGAATAAGAAACGCGTTTGTCTTTACAGGCTCCTTCTCCAACATTCTGGTATTCTGCATAAAATACTGTTTTTTCATTTTCTTTGTTATCCCAATTATTCCACCCTGCAGGATTAATATGTCTACCTAGGTCACAATGAATAAACACAGCTTGTGCATAAGGACGCCAAGGACGGGAAAGATATACATCACTCACATTTGTATCTGCGGTCAGTCTACAATTAAGAAAAACATATCCGTATTTTTTTTCGGAAGGGGTGGAAGGGGCGGTAATGAACCCATTGCTTTTACTGTGTATATGACAGCGATGAAATACAGCAGTGGAGGCTCCGAATATAAAATCTACAGTTCCTTCTATGTAGCATTCTTCATAATATTGTCTACTGTCGGCTCCCCAGGTATAAAGTGTATCTTGGAATCCCAAAAAACGACATTTTTTAAAATGAGTACGGTCACCTACGACTAAGCAGGCTACGGCTTGTCCCACAGGACCGGAAGTATTTTGGAATGTGATATTCTCCACATAGAAATCAGGAGCGTATAAATAAACGGATGAAGAACCGGACGTACCTTTAGTTTCGCCGAAAACATTCAGTTTGTTTGAATAGTCATCGTATGAAATAACCGCTCCGTCTTCTCCTATTAGTGCGATATTTGTTTTGCTGGCGGGGACTACAAGTTTCTCTTTGTATATGCCCTTACTTAATAATATTCTAGTTTGTTTCTTTCGGAAGTCGGGTACGGCATTTATTGCTTCTTGTATAGTTGTGAAGTTGCCTTTACCGTTTGAAGATACTACATAATCATAGGTTGCGGGTTGTTGTGCAAATGTAGTTTTTGTTATGCCTGCCCATAAGCAGATAAATAATAGATAAAATTGTTTTTTGAATTTCATATTTTCTCTTGTTAACTGTTTATGGTACAATATTTAGAAGAAATATGAAATATGGGAGTGAAAAAAATGCTTTATTCGGTGGAAAAATTCGTTTGGAGGTGTGGAATGGGATTGAAAGTGAAATATATAAATGCAAAACGGGTGTGTGTCAAAACTAAAATGGTCTATCATTTTGTCATCCTGAACTCTAGTGAAGGATCTGTTTACATCTACTTATGTTTACAGATTCTTCGCTTCGCTCTGAATGACAGACTAAGTGATAGCGCTATCGGAGTTTTGACACATCCCCGTTTTGCTATTGTTCTTTATATAAGATTATGCCTTCAAGAACCGGCAAAGCTTCTCCACCGCCAGCGCCCGATGACTGATTTTATTTTTCGTCTCGTTTCCTATCTCGGCAAAAGTTTTAGTATATCCTTCGGGCACAAAGATAGGGTCGTATCCGAAACCTGACGAACCTCGTTTTTCTTTGATAATCTCACCTTTTACAATTCCTTCGAACAAATGCTTCTTTCCATCCAGAATCAGGCAGATAGCTGTGCGGAATTGTGCTTTTCTATTTTGCACTCCCTGCATATTCTGCAATAATTTTTGCATATTGGCTTCCGCATTGTGTCCTTCGCCTCCGGCATAACGGGCGGAATAAACACCCGGCGCACCATTCAAAGCTTCCACTTCCAGGCCTGTATCGTCGGCAAAACAGTCTAAACCGTAGTTTTTATAAATATACTCCGCTTTCAGCATCGCGTTGCCTTCCAACGTATCAGCAGTTTCGGGGATATCAACATGGCAATGGATATCTTTCAAACTCAATAATTCAACTTTTTCTCCTAGAATGGAGGATATTTCATCCAGTTTATGAGCATTGTTTGTAGCAAATACTAATTTCTTTTTCATTTTATATCATATTAATTGAATGCAAAGATACTGAGAATGAACCAAAGTAAGATAATTCCTGACAGAATAATATAGGTGAAAAGGTAAATAGTAATTTGTTTGCTATGTGTATTTTCAATTTTTGATTATTTTTGTTGGTATCATTTGATACTTGATAGTATGGTATATATAGAAACTCCTCATTTGTTGTTACGGGACTGGGAGGAAGAAGATATTCTTCCGTTTGTCCGTATGAACAGTGATAAAGAAGTAATGGAATTCTTTCTCACTACTTTGACAGAGGAAGAGACGATGGCTTTTTATTGTCGTATCCGGAAAGAATTTGAAGAATATGGTTATGGTTTGTATGCTGTAGAATGTAAAGAAACTCAGAATTTTCTAGGCTATGTGGGTTTTCATAATATTGCTTTCGAGTCGGATTTTACTCCCGGAGTGGAAATAGGCTGGCGGTTGTGCCGGGATGTATGGGGAAAGGGATATGCCACAGAAGCCGCTTCTGCCTGTCTGGATTATGCGAGTGATAATTTACCTTTTAAAACGGTATATTCGTTCACTGCCATACCCAATAAACGCTCTGAACGGGTCATGCAGAAAATAGGAATGCATTTTGAAAAAGAGTTCGATCATCCTTTGGTGGAACAAGGGCATTGGTTATGCAGACATATATTGTATAAAATAGAAATTTGAGAAAATAGATTAACCGATATGTAGTAATCTTATCATTGCTTCATCGTTCTGTTTTTCAATGCAGAAACAGTGAAGCAATGGAAGAGATTATTTTTTAGTTACTTTATTTTTAGTTTGTCGAATCCTTCGCCATACACTCCTACCACATTACTTTGTGATATAAATGCATTGGGATCAATATCTTTCACCAATCGGAATATATCCAGTGACTGGCTTTTCTTTGCCAGTACCACTACGACCTTGATTCCTTGTTTGCTATACCATCCTGTACCATCCAATAAGGTAACTCCACGATCTATTTGTTTGGTGATTCCTTCGGCTATTTCATCATGTTTACGCGAGAAAATAAGGAACTGTACGGATTGGCGTGAACTGTTTATAACATAATCAATCACAATGCTCATAATAAACAATACGCAGAAACCAAACAACACCCGTTTCCAGTCATGGAATATGAAATAACAGGAGGATATGATGACAATATCACAGTACATCATCATGCGGCCAAGGGTTACATCTTTATATTTATTGATAATCCAGGCAATGATATCCGTTCCGCCGGTACTTCCATTATTGCAGAAAACAATGCCAATACCAAATCCCAGCAAGCCGGCACCTACTACACAAGCCATGAATTCTTG
>OKWC01000083.1_pt1 | contig 17184 bp, 19 predicted proteins | sample 1606971 | NCBI WGS metagenome assembly OKWC01 (sample SAMN04414076, study PRJEB24778) | human gut metagenome | material: faecal | host: Homo sapiens
TTGCGGATATATTTCGGATTTTCACGGAACAATCGCTTAATTCCAAACGAAAAATGTTGACTTTTATTAAAAAACGTTTTTATTAATTTAAGTAACGGCTTTTGCCGTGTAATACTAAAAACGGAATGTTTAAATACTATTCGGAGGTAATAACAATGGCTTTTTGCAACAAATGCGGAAACCAGCTCCCCGACGGAGCTAATAACTGCCCTAACTGCGGCGCTCCCGCAGGAAACGCACAGCAGAACACACAGAACGCACAGAACTTTGTAAACAACATGATGAACACAAATGATACAACATCACAGTTTGATCCGCAGGATATAAACGATAACAAGGGTATGTCCGTACTCGCTTATATAGGATTCCTGTTCCTTGTTCCCCTGCTTGCTTGCCCTAACTCAAGATTTGCACGCTATCACACAAACCAGGGACTTGTACTGTTCCTGTTGGAGCTTGCAATAGGTGTTGTAACAAGCATATTCGCTTTTATTCCTGTAATCGGTCCTATAATCGGCGGACTTATAAGCGCAGTAGGCGGTATCTTCACTCTTGTACTTATGATTATGGGTATCATCAACGCCGCACAGGGACAGGCTAAGGAGCTTCCTCTTATCGGCAAGATCACACTGCTGAAGTAATTTGCATAACATATCATATAAACAGCGTTGCTCCCGTCTTTCTGACGGGGGCTTATCTGTTTTTATAAGCATCGTTAAAACCGGATACATAAAACCGCTCCGCCGTAAAAAAATACGGCGGAGCGGTTTTTATATCAATTATTCTTTGAAAGCCATATACTTGCCACATCAAGAGCCTCATAAAGACTGCCTCTTTCGCTCGTCTTTGCGATTATCTCTGTAGCCGGGGTTTTCGGATCGGTTGACATAAGCTGTACCCTTGTCTTGTCGGCTATTTCAAGATCCTTGACCTTGTGGGTGGATAATACAGTCAGCATGGCAACGTATTTGTCTGACATATTGCCATAATAGATAGTGTTGTCTTTCCTTACAAGAGGAAGACCTTTGTAGGTGAAAAATTCCTGCTCTGTCATAATAACCTCCACCGTTGCACTAACGGTCAGTATGTGACGGACAGATCCCGTGCAAAATTTAAGATCCGCCCCCTGTCGTCACATATCAATTATAAATGCCCTGCGGCATCAGAACTCTGAAACTATCTCTCCGCCCGAGAGAAGCGCATTCAGATTTTCAAGAAGTCTTGTCGCATATATCTGCCTTACCTTGTAGCGAACATCGCCGTTTACAACGATAATGCAGGTACGGTCGCTCTCGCTCGCATAGAACTCGACAACGTCGTTTTCCTTGCCTTCTTCACGATGATCGTAGGTAACTCCTGCGATGAACTTGTTGTCGCCTGTAAGATCGTCAAGGTAAATCTGCTCTGCGTATGCCGAAAGCAGATACTGATAGAATGCCTTGAACTTGGCTGAATCTACCTTCTTGCCTTCGTATGTGAAGCTCGACTTGTCAGCGTCGCCCGTAATAGTGAAATCATATGCCTTTCTGTCGCTGTCATAGATTGTTACACCGTCAAGATAATAGATATAAGGTGTAAGGAACAGCTTATAAAGCATATTTTCGGGTGTTGCGGTAAGCCACGGCAGAGAGTCGGGAGAGAACACATATATTGCGTCCTTGCCTGAGAGCATACCATAGTAGCCCGTTATCGTCTTTATCTCTTCGCCTGTTTCATCGTTCTTTGTAACAGTGTAGACAGCAGAGCCTAAAGTGAGCTTGGTAACGGTTTCCTTGTTGCTTACCATAGTAACGGTGCAGTTCGGATCGTCAAGACCCGCCTGCTTTTTCTGCTCGTCTGTGGGAGATACGGCAAACACATCCGAAGCCGATATTCCGAACAGACCGTAAATCACTTTCTTGTCAAGCTCATCGTCTGCAAGGATATTGTTGTGGCTGGACATCTCATAAGCAACGTATGTTGACGAAAACTCCTTTTCGGTTTCCTCGGGGAGCTTGTCAAGAACTATATCCTTATCCAGATCCTTTCGCTCAATACGAACCCTGTTTACTTTATCATTCTCGGAATCATAAGCCGCCACAAGCGTTGACTTGTTGACGTATGACAGCTCGCTGTTCATTGCAAAGCTGACGCCCGAATTTGCTACAAGATATACCGTATCGCTCTTGTCGGTTTTAACGTACCACGAGTTTTCGCCCTCGTACTTTATACCGATAAGGCAGGTATATCTTCAGCCTTGTTATCCTTGAACGTCATTTTAACCGTTGCGGTCGGCTTGTCAAAGCCGTATTTTGCAAGATCTGTCGCATTTTCCTCAACGATCTGCTTTGCGCCGATGCCGCCTGCACTGCTCATTGCGGTTGAATATGCACTGCTGTTTGCAAGTGCCTCGGGGATCGAATCTATGCCCCACTTTTCCTTACCTAAACGGTTTATCGTATATTCGCCGCTCTCGTTGCTTATCGTGAGCGTTGAAATATCATCGGTCGTATAATCGGTCACGCTGACGGTTTCGCTGCTTGACGTGCCTGAGTCTGCGTTGTCGCTCTCCGGCTGTGTCAGCACCAGTGCGAGCGTTGCCGCACCGAGTACCGCAATGCCGATTACCGAGCCGAGTATTATTTTAGTATTTTTCTTCATTGCCGACCTTTCGCTTACTTATGCAGACGCTTTACCCATATTACAATACCGAATATTATCAGTAACAGAGGCAGTACGATGACGAAGCCTATAACAAGGCCGTTCTTCTGTGCGTCTGTTATCTCAAAGGTTGAGGTGTTGTAGGACTTGGGAGTGAGCGTAATGCCCTCCTCCTTGTTACAGCTTACGTTGAAGATATTCATAATAAGCTGTGAGTTGTTTACGGACGCTGTCTGCAGGAACGATGTGTTGAGGAATTCCATACCGCCGATTGCTACTATACGGCTGGAGAAGGGATTTGTACCCTCATATCTTGTCTTTATCGCCTGCATTATAACAGAATACTGCTTTCTTTGTGCATCGCTCTCGGGCGACCAGTTATCACCGCTGTCCTGCGGCTTTATAACAGCACCTGCATAGGTGTTCAGTATAGACTGTACGGTAATGTTGCCGTTGCCGTTCTGATCAGCCCACTTTGATGTCACAGGGCTCATATTGTAGCCGTGAACGGGCGAGCTGTTTGTGAACTTGCTGAAGTCTGTATCGGGTACTGAAAGCACCTGATATGTGTTCATACCGCTGTAGGTGTAGTTTTCGTCTGTCTGGTAGGTGATACCCTTTTCGACCTTCAGACCCCACTGGTCAAGCAGACCGTCAATGTTCGGTGAATCACCAAGCTTGGGGTTGCCTACATATACAAGGTTCTTGCCGAATTTACCGCTGTTGTCAAGCCATGTGTCAAGCTTGTTTATATCGGCAACGGAATAATCCTTATCGGGTCCGAACATAAATACAAAATCGTAGTCCTCGCTTATCTTGTCGGTAAGCGTAATGTTAACCGATTCGATAACGTAGCTGTTTGTCTTGAGCAGATTCTGTAAAACAGTGTTCTCTGTTTCTCCGTAGCCCGTTAAAACCGCAACCTTTACAGGATCTGTATCGGTAACGTTCATAATAGCGGATACTACAGCCTGCTCTGCGTTGGCTTCAACCTTTTCAGGCCGCTTCACGCCGTAATAGTTGAGGTACTGTTCATTATAGGTTATGCTGAGGAAGTCCTCGTAGGTCAGCACCTTTACACGCTTTGTAGCCTTGCTCTCGACCATAATTTCATTCGAGGTTATGGTTTCGGTGTAATTTGCTATAAAGCCGGGGTTTGAAACTACATCAATATACTGTAATTTTATGTTGGAATTCGCCGCTGCGATCTTCTTCAGTATTTCGTTTGTCTGATAGTAATAAGAACTGCCTCCGGTAAAAGCCGCTTCCTCGCTTGTTACCGTTATCGTACCTCATCGGTCACGGTTTTGAGATAATCTACCGTTGACTGCTCAATGCTGTAAAGTCCCGAATCGGTAAGATCCGCCGTCGGCATGAATCTGTCGCCGAGCAGTGTGATTATTACGTTTACCAGAACCACAGCCACTATAAATATGACCGTGAACAGTACCGACAGACCGCCGTACTTGAACTTCTTGTTTCTGAACGGATTCTTGCGGGGTTTGCCGTTCCTGCTGTTGCTATTTTCTGCAGGAGCGGTATCTGTTTTATTCTCAGCCGCTGTTTCTTTTACTTCAGCCGCTTCGTTTATTTTACTCATGCGTTTTCTCCTTTATCCCTTTATCATAGTCATCGCTTATGCCCAGCGGCGTTTTTTCAAGTACCCTTACCGTAAGGAACAGGAAAATAAAGATAACGCTCACAAAGAATATCAGGCTTGACAGGCTGAATATTCCGTTTGTTATCTCGGAGTATCTCGAATATACCGAGATGCTTGAAAGCACGTCCTGTAAAAATCCGTTGGGGAGTGCGCTTTTTCAGCGTATTCATAAGCAGTATCATAAGATTGATAAAGAAACCGCCTATTGCCGCTATCATCTGGTTTTCCGTAAGTGATGATATGAAAAGACCAATTGAAACGAATATACCGCCGAGAAGTAAAAGACCTACGGTGTTGCCCCATATCGGGAGCCACGAAACCGTCGCAAAGGTCGACATTACAAAGCCGCATACGGGCATGACCGCAACGCCTATCGCAAATATCGCATAAGCCGCAAGGAACTTGCCCATTACTATAGACAAAAGGCTTACGGGAGCGGTCAGAATAAGCTGATCCGTCTTCTGCTTCTTGTCCTCTGAAAGCAGTCGCATAGTAAGCAGAGGCACGAAAACCATAAGCACTATGAACATCATCAGGAATACGCTTGATATATCGGTCGAGCCTACAGACAGGGAGAAGATATAAAAGAACAATCCCGAAAATGCGTAAAAAATAGCAAGGAACACATAGCCGAGAGGCGATGTGAAATATGCCTTCAGTTCTCTTTTAAATTATTGCAAACATTTTTATTCCGCCTTTCCGCTTACTTTGACAGCTTCAGCTTATCAAGCTGTCGCCGACATTGCCGTATATATCGCCCGTTGTGATCTTGAGGAACACTTCTTCAAGAGTAAGCTCACTGGACTTCATCATAAGCAGAGTGTAATTTCTTGACGCAAGACGCTTTGAAACCTCACGGCGAATATCCGTACCCGGCTTTGCGTTTAAGAAGTATTCGCTGACGCCCTCCTCGACATTCTCCCTGTTGACGAACACCTCGTCCATACCGGGAATAGCCGAAAGCAGCTTCTTCACGTCTGAGGGGTTTCCCTCACAGCGTATCACCAGCTTGTGATCTGCGGACATATTCTTTGCAAGATTGTCTGCGCTGTCGTTTGCTACTACCTTGCCTCTGTTGATGATAACTATCTTGTCGCACACCGCCTGTATCTCAGGGAGTATGTGGCTTGAAAGTATTACCGTATGGTTCTTGCCGAGCTTCTTTATAAGCGCTCTTATCTCGATTATCTGCTTGGGGTCAAGTCCGACCGTAGGCTCGTCAAGAATAAGTACCGGCGGATTTCCCACAAGTGCCTGTGCAAGACCCACACGCTGTTTGTAACCCTTTGAAAGATTCTTGATAACACGATCCTTGACATCGGTTATCTTTACAAGGTTGCATATCTCCTTTAAATGCGAGTTGATCGGCAGCTTGCACTTTTTCAGCCCGTATACGAACTTAAGGTATTCCATTACCGTCATATCAAGATATAACGGAGGCTGCTCGGGAAGGTAGCCTATCATTTGCTTAGCTTTTACAGGCTCTTCAAGAATATCTATACCGTTTATCTTTGCTTCGCCCTCCGTTGAGGAAGATAACCCGTAAGGATATTCATTGTAGTTGATTTTCCTGCACCGTTAGGACCGAGAAAACCAAGTATCTCGCTTTCTTCTGCGGTAAAGGAAACATTGCTGACTGCTGTTTTAGAGCCGTAACGCTTAGTCAGATTCTTTACTTCTATCATTTTTTGCTCCTTAAAACGAAGTATCCGGCAGAACATCGGTACATAGCCGTACCCCTCTGCGCACATCTGCTATATTCTATCCTGCACAGGTGAAACCTGTGTGATAAAACAGTGTATTTATTGCTTGGCGGTGATTTTATCTTTGTCAAGCTGAGCTTTAAGCTCGCCTACGCTGTCAAAACGTCTTTCGGGACGTATAAAATCAAGCAGTGAAACACGCAGTGTCCTGCCGTAAAGATCACCGTCAAAATCCATTATATGCGTTTCCGCAAGAGGACTGTCCTTATAGTCAACAGTAGGCTTTACGCCTATGTTTGTAACAGACGGCATAACACTGCCGTCAAGATATGTCACGCTCTTATATACTCCGAAACGTGGCATAACTATGTTTTCGGGGAAACGCTGGTTTATGGTCGGGCTTCCTATGGTTCTGCCTATGCGGTTGCCCTCTATCACTCTGCCCTCTATCGAAAATCATATCCGAGCAGTTTGTTTGCTTTGCTTATTTCACCCGATTTTATCAGATTTTTGATGGCCGTTTGAATGTACCACACATCCGTCCAGACTGAACGGCGGTATTATAACGACCTTTATGCCGTACTCACGGCATATACATTTAAGCTCTTCGGCGTTGCTTCCTCCGCCTGCTCCGAGCCTGAAATCAAATCCGCACACAACGACCTTTGCGTTCATTATCTTCACGAGAACCTTTTCGATGAAATCCCTTGCCGTGTAGTCGCACACCGAATTGAAATCCGGAGAATAAATATATTGCACTCCCGCTTCTGCGAGCTTCTCCAGCTTCATATCGTTTGTGAGCAGGTTCTCTATCCTTTCCCTTTTAGGCAATGCCGTGTCGCTGTGAAACGTGAACATTGCAGGGCAAAGCCCGCCGTGTCTGAAGCATTCCTCCACGACCTTCATATGACCTAAATGCAAGCCGTCAAAAAAGCCGAGTGCCGTTGCTGTCGGCGGGATGGGTATTATATTTTCGGTAATGTCAATCAAGAATAAACCTCCGTGTCCCGCATTAAATGGGAAAATCAAGATAATATATTAAGGTATACGCTTTTAAGCCCGTTCTCCCCGTTCACCCTTGCCACGCCTAAAAAATCACCATCGTGCTTAAGACGCAGGCAGGTGCCTTCCGGGTATGAAATATCCATTCTTCCGCAGTCAAGTATCATGCCGTTCATAAACAGCTTCTTTTGTGTACCGTCAAGAGTTATCTCGTCATAGCACGAGAAAACACGCTCTGTCGGCAGTACCAGCCTTGCGGTATCCTCAGGCAGCATATTACGAAGCGTTTCAATATCGTGGCAGTCCGAAAGCGTAAAGCCTGCCGCCATCGTGCGGCAAAGCGAGGTCATTATCGCTCCTGTGCCGAGCTTTTTTCCTATATCACTTATGATTGTGCGGATATAGGTTCCTTTTGAGCAATAAATATCAAGCGTACCTGTACGCTTTTCCTCGTCGAAGTCTGACAGCTCTATCGAATATACCGTGACCGGACGAGCGGCACGTTCAACCTCAATGCCCTGCCTTGCAAGGTCATAAAGCCGTTTGCCGTTTATCTTCACCGCAGAATACATCGGCGGTATCTGCATTATATCGCCCTGCATAGTCTTTACCGCATCGGTAATTTCCGCAAGCGTAACAGGCTTTTCGCTCTCTGTCAGCACCTTGCCCCATACGTCCTCGGTATCGGTAGTCACACCGAGCCTGAAGGTCGCACGGTATCTCTTGTCGCTGACAGGATTCAGATCGGCTGTCTTTGCCGCTCTGCCGATATATATCGGCAAAACGCCTGTCGCCATAGGGTCGAGCGTACCGCCGTGACCGATTTTTCTCGTTCCTGCCGCCCTTCGCATTATCGCCACAACATCAAACGAGGTGAAATCCTGCGGTTTATTGATACAGATTACGCCGTTTATTTCATTCATTTGCTTTCAGCGCCTTTTCAAATACAGGCAGCAGCTTTGCCTTTACAAACTCTATACTGCCCTCTATGGTACAGCCTGCGGCTCTGGCGTGACCGCCGCCGCCGAACAGGGCGCACACGCTTCCTGCGTTTATCGGCTCTGCCGTTCTGACCGAAATCTTGAACGTAGCAGGACCCTTCTGCTTTACGGTAGCGCCGATAATTACGCCCTCTACCTGACGGGGAAGGCTTGCAAGGCCGTTGAAGTCCTCGCTGTCAACTCTGCCATTAAAGCGCTCCATAAGCTCCGTTGTCAGCCATACTACCGCTACCCTGTCGTCACAGAAGAATTCCATTCCCTGCATTATCGCCTGTTCAAGCTCCAGTCTGCCCTTTGACTTCATATCAAACAGCTTGTAATTGATGCCGGAAACATCAAACTCATAAGCCATCAGCTTAGCGGCTATTATATGCGTTCTGCTTGTCGTGTTGGAATACTTGAAGCAGCCAGTGTCGGTTGCAAGTCCTGTGTAAAGGCAGGACGCTATCTCACCGTCAAGCTGTGCGTTCATTTCCTCCGCTATCTGAAAAATAAGTTCGCAAGCCGCAGCCGCATCGGAATCGACAAGAGTATATTTTGCAAACTCCTGTCTGCTCTCGTGGTGGTCTATCGCAAGAAATATCCTGCCGCCGTATACTGCGTCAAGGTCGCCGAGCAGTTTCCTGTCGGCAACGTCAACGCTCACTATGGTCTTTTCCTCAAAGTTCTGCTGTATCACCGTATCACGCAGGAACTCCATACGGGGCGCTATCTCATCCGCACACATAACCTTTGCCCGTTTACCCATCTTCTGAAGCATACCGCAAAGGCCGTAAGCACAGCCCAGTGTATCTCCGTCGGGGTTGGCGTGTGACAGTATCAGAAAATCATCGTTGCTTTTCAGTAGCTCTGCCGCTTTTTTAACGTCTGTTATCATTATTGTTTACCTTTCGTCATCGCCGTTATCATCGGGTTCGGCAGGTTTCGGCAGTTTGCTTATCACCTCGCTGATATGCTCGTAATAATCCATCGAATTATCCGGCACGAATATCAGCTGAGGCAGCTTGCGCATCTTCACACGCTCGTTGATTCTTCTTTTAAAGAAGCCCTCTGCCTTCTTGAGATGCTCGGCGACATTTTTCGTGGTGTCGCCGCCCTCAAGCGTTGTGATATAAACCTTGCAGTAGGACAGATCGCTTGTCAGCTCACAGCGTGACACACCGACCATCGCCTTTACTACAGCGCCGTCCTTTATATCACGCATAGCTGTGGAGATCTCACGTTTTATATCCTCCGCAAGTCTTGCTGTATTGAAATTTGCCATTAATCTCTGTACTCCTCGGTAACAAACGCCTCGAATATATCGCCGTCCTTTATGTCGGTGAACTTTTCAAGCGTGATACCGCACTCGTAGCCTGCGGCTACTTCCTTCACATCGTCCTTGAAACGACGTAAGCCTGCTATCTTGTCAACAGCAACGATTATGCCGTCACGGACAACTCTTACCTCGCCGTTTCTCTGTACCTTACCGTCAAGTACATAAGAGCCTGCTACCACGCCGACGCTCGACAGCTTCATTACCTGTCTTACCTCAACACGTCCTGTATCAACTTCTCTGTACTTGGGCGCAAGCATACCCTTCATGGCTGTTTCGATTTCTTCTATTGCGTCATATATTACTCTGTAGAGTCTTATATCGACACCGTCACGCTTTGCGTTGTCTGCAGCCGCAGGGTTAGGTCTTACGTTAAAGCCTACTATGATAGCGCCCGATGCCTTTGCAAGCATAACGTCGCTTTCTGTTACGGCACCTACCGCACCGTGAATTACTTCTACCTTTACTTCCTCGTTTGACAGCTTTGACAGTGACTGTGAAACAGCTTCTACAGAACCCTGTACGTCTGCCTTTACTATGATGGGGAGCTTCTTCATCGAGCCTTCTTCGATCTGCGAGAACAGATTATCAAGGCTGACCTTCTTATAGAGCTTGAACTGCTCTTCCTTAGCGTCGAACTTTCTCTTTTCAACAAGCTCGTGCAAGCTTTTCATCTTCAACAGCCGCAAAATCATCACCTGCGCTCGGTACTTCCGCAAGACCCATTATCTCAACGGGAACAGAAGGACCGGCTTCCTTTACCGCTTTGCCCTTGTCGTCACGCATTACACGGACACGTCCTACAGCAGTACCTGCGATTATTGTATCGCCTGTATGGAGCGTACCTGTCTGTACAAGAACAGTAGCGATAGGACCTCTGCCCTTGTCGATTCTTGCCTCGATAACAACGCCCTTTGCAAGTCTGTCAGGGTTAGCCTTAAGTTCAAGGACATCTGCCGTGAGGTTTACCATTTCGAGAAGCTCGTCAATACCCTCGCCTGTCTTTGCCGATACGGGAACGCAGATTACATCGCCGCCCCATTCTTCGCATACAAGACCATGCTCGGTAAGCTCCTGCTTTACCTTGTCGGGATTTGCCGTAGGCTTATCCATCTTGTTTATCGCAACTATTATCGAAAGGTTGGCAGCCTTTGCGTGATTTATCGCTTCTACCGTCTGAGGCATAATGCCGTCGTCTGCGGCAACAACGAGTATCGCTATATCAGTAGCCAGCGCACCTCTTGCACGCATAGCGGTGAACGCCTCGTGTCCGGGAGTGTCAAGGAATGTAATATCCCTGCCGCCTGCCTTTACCCTGTAAGCGCCGATATGCTGTGTGATACCGCCTGCTTCGCCGGACGTAACGTTAGCGTGTCTGATTCTGTCGAGGAGCGATGTCTTACCATGGTCAACGTGTCCCATTACAACAACAACGGGTGAACGTGGCTGTAAGTTCTCCTCTGTATCCTCTACCTCTTCAAACAGACGTTCTTCGATGGAAACCACAACTTCCTTGGTAACCTTTGCACCGAATTCTTCCGCTACGATACAAGCCGTATCATAATCGACCGACTGGTTGATAGTAACCATTACGCCCAGGCTGAACAGCTTCTTTATAACGTCTGCCGCTGTGACCTTAAGACGTGACGCAAGCTCCGATACGACTATCTCATCGGGAACCTGTATCTCAAGCTGTTTCTTTCTTGCCTTTTCAAGCTCAAGACGCTTCAGCTTCTGAGCCTCGGTTTCCTTCTTCTTGCTGAACTGCTGCTTGCCCTTCTGCGACTTCTGGCTTATCTTCTGCTTCTTTGTATAAGCGTCATTCTGACGTCTGTTGCCGCTCTCGGTCGAAGCTATGGTTTCATACTTCTCGTTGTACTTATCAAGGTTTACATAACTGCCCCTTGTATCAACGTGCTTTGTGACCTGCTCGCCTCTCTGTACAGCCTCACCCTTGACGTGCTTTGTGGGAGGTGCGTTTGTCTTGATATTTGCAAGGTCGATAACAGGCTGTGCCGGAGCTGTCTGCTGTGCAGGCTTATTATCCCTGCGGTCGTTTCTGGTATCGTTTCTTCTGTCGCCGTAGGGCTTTCTGTCGCCCTGCTGTCTGTCGCCGTAGGGCTTTCTGTCGTTACGGTCGCCCATAGGCTTTCTGTCTGAAGGCTTGTCGCTCTTTGCTTCGGGCTTTGCTTCTGCCTTTATTTCGGGCTTTGTTTCTGCCTTTATTTCGGGCTTTGTTTCTGTCTTTATTTCAGGCTTTGCCTCGGGCTTAGCCTCTGTTTTTGTTTCGGGCTTTGCCTGCACCTTTTCAGCCTTGTCGGCGTCCTTATTGGGTTCGGGCTTCTTCTCAGCCTTCTTTGCAGGCTTTTCTGCCGGCTTTTCTTCCTTCTTCTCCGTCTTGGGCTTGCTTGCCGAAGCAAAATATGAATTGAAATTCTTCACCTGGTTGCTCTGAGAATACTTTTCGAGAACAACAGACAGCTCATCCTCAGAAAGCGAAGCCTGCGATTTCTTCTGTACTCCGAAATACTCCTGTACCACATCCGTAATTTCACTTACAGGAATATTAAGATCCTTTGCCAACTCGTTTACACGATATTTTTTATCCATTCACTGATCCCCTTTTTTATGTCAGATTTAGTATTGTATATATAAATCGGGTGTACCGCTTATTTCCCTTTATGCTCGCCTGTAAGGCTTGCGTATAAGCCTTCATCGAGAACGGCAAGCACTCCCGTGCGTTTTCCGAGGACCGACTTGATTTCGTCCATCGTACAATCGCACTGCGACAGCAGGGCACTGTATTTATCGCAGAAAAAACGCATTTCCTTCTGTGTTTTCTCCGATACGTCGCTTGCGAGAATAACTCCCGCAATTTTCGATTTCGGGTTTTTAAGCTCCTCGCAAACAGGATCGAACCCGTGTATCAGACGTCCGGACTTTCTGCAAAGACCGAGCGTACTTAAAAAATTCATTGCCGTTACTCACCGTCGCTTTCTCCGATGCTTTTCAGCAGTTCAAGATATATCTCCTGCGGTACCGCACATTTCAGAGAGCGTTCAAGCCCATGTTTTTTCTGTGCCGCCTCAAGACAGCTGCGGCTCTTGCAGACATACACTCCCCGTCCGGATTTCTTACCCGTGAAGTCGAGTACAAACTCTCCCTCGGGAGTACGGACAACTCTTACAAGCTGTTTTTTCTCTTTCATTTCCTCACAGCCCGCACATTTTTCTCATCGGTATCTTTTAACTGCCAAAGCGATCCATCCTTTCGTAAAGGGTTTTATTCCTCAGCCTGAGCTTCTTCCTCGGCCTTTTCCTGCTTGCTCTCTATTCCTTCATAGAAGCCGCTTTCGGGGCGTATGTCTATCTTGAAGCCTGTGAGCTTTGCGGCGAGCTTCGCATTCTGACCCTTGTTGCCTATAGCAAGTGAAAGCTGGTTGTCGGGAACGATAGCCGTACAAGCCTTTACCTCGGGGTCAGGTATCTCTACTCTGATAACATCGCTGGGCTTGAGTGCCTGTGCGATGAATTCCTCGGGCTTTTCGCTGTAGAATACAACGTCCATCTTCTCTCCGCCAAGCTCGGCACATACCTTGCTGATACGCTGTCTGCCGGGGCCTATGCACGCACCGAGTGCATCAACATCGGGGTTGTTGCTTATAACCGCAACCTTTGAGCGTGAGCCTGCCTCACGGCTGATAGCCTTTATCTCAACTGTTCCGTCATATATTTCGGGTACTTCGCTCTCAAACAGACGCTTTACAAGCTCCTTGTTCACTCTTGAGATCTTGAGCATAGGTCTGTGGTCTGTTGCGGAAACACCGGAAACATAAACCTTGACCATATCGCCGGGCCTTAGTACCTCGCCGGGTATCTGCTCGCTTCTGAACAGCGGTACTTCATTTCCGTTGAGGTTTACGGTAGCGTTGCCCGTTCTCGGCTCTGTCTTGAGTACGGTAACAGTTACTGCCTCGTCCTGAAGACCGCCCCACTGAGCAACGAGCTGTTCACGCTCTATCTCCTTAAGACCCTGCTTAATGACCTGCTTTGCCGTCTGTGCGGCAATTCTGCCGAAATGCTGTGTATCCAGCTTTATCGCTACAATATCGCCGTATTCCAGCTTTCTGCGGGTGTGAGTCTTTGCCTCCTCCATCGAAATCTGGTTTGCATCGTCCTCTACCTCTGCGGCAACTTCCTTCTGGATAGCCACGTCAAACTTGCCCTTAGCAATATCAATATCAAACTTGATATTCTCGCTTCTGGGATATTCCTTCTTGATAGCGATAACAAGTGCTGTCTGTATCTTCTCTATCAGCACAGCGGGGTCAATCCCCTTCTCCTTTGCAAGCAATGTCAGAGCCTCAAAAAGCTCCGTTGTGTTGCTGTTAGCCATTTTTAATAATTCCTCCGTTAATTATTTTTTATGCGTCAAGGGCAATTCTTCTGCACTTAGCGGCATTGAACTTCATTTCGCCGTCATCTGTCTGTACAGTGAATTCGCCCGAATTTTCATCGTAATCTCCGAGAACACCCGAATAATACGCCGTCTTTCCGTTTTCGTCACGCACGGTCACCTTTATCTTTTCGCCCTTCATCTTCACAAAGTGGAAAGGCTTTCTGAGCTGTCTGTCAAGCCCCGGCGAGCTACCTCGAAAAACGTCCACAAGGTCAATGCACGACAGCGTATCAACAGCCTTGTTCAGCGGTTCTGTTATTTCCTCGCATTCAGCGTCGTCTATTCCTCCGTCCGCTTTGTCGAAAAGCACCTTCAGATACCACATGGCACCCTCTTTTTCAAAGATAACGTCCCACAGTTCATAGCCGTATCTCTCGATTATCGGCAGAACCTTCTGCTCGGTAATTCTCTCGACCGTTTCCGCCTGATTCTTCTTGCCGCCTTTTTCCTTCGGCACTTTGAAGCCTCCTTTCAGACAAGAGCCGTAAAAGCCCTATATATAAGCTAAAGACCGAGATGAACTCAGTCTTTTAGCCTACCATATTCTACTTTAAGTAAGTATATCACATATTATGCCCGTTGTCAAGCAAAATTACGCTATTTTGCCGTAAACAAGCCGTTTTTCAAAGTTTTCGGTAATTTTAAACGATTTTCTTGCGGCAGATGCGGTGTTTTCCTTCCTTTTTAGCCCTGTAAAGCTGTTCGTCCGCCTCGTCGAAATACTGCGCATAGTCAATATCGCACGATTCACTCCACGCTATGCCTACACTGCACTTTATCGTATACCTCTTGCCGCCTATCTCAGCCTTTCCCGACACCTCAAGGAAATCCTCAAACTCATCCACAACGGCAGACTCGCTCGTACTTCTGGCGAACACGATAAATTCATCTCCGCCGAACCTTCCGACAACCGCATTCGGAAATTTACTCGAAAGCAGTTTTCCTACCGTTCTCAGTACATCATCACCGAAGCTGTGACCGTAGGTATCGTTGAATGCCTTGAAATCATCTATATCAAGCATAGCGAAAAAACTCTTTGCATTCGTCTTTTCGCTGATGAGCCGCTGTATGTGGTTTGTTGTCGCCAGCTTGTTCAGAAGTCCCGTTGTGCTGTCAAGCTCGACCAGCTGCGTCATTCTCTGCTGCTCACGCTTTTCATCGTCTATATCCTGTGTTCTTCCGAGGACCTTTATTACCTTTCCGCCGGCGTCAGCTACGCTTGAATAACACGTCCTTACCCAGCGGTAGCTGTTCTGATCTATTATCGTGGATCTGTAGTCGAGCGTCAGACAGCTTACAGGCTTTTTGCTCGCCTTTTTCAGCGCCGCATAGAACTTTGCCGCATCATCCGGATATACGATCTTTGTGCGTTTTGAAACCTCCGCATAGTTGCTTATGGAGCGGTTTGCCGAATCCGCCCTACCTCCGCCGTACGAAAACGTCATTATATCATCGGGAATATCATATTCAAATGTGACCGCATTCGATGTCGCCTCAAGTATACGATAACGCTCAAGATTTACCGCATTTTCATATTCTGCCAGTTTTCTGTGTGTCATATCCTGCACTATTGCAAGAAATACAGGGTGTTCGCTTTCTATAAAATCAACCAGCTTTGCCTTGACAAGCACCCATATATCACTGCCGTCATAGCGTCTGCCTTTGCATTCGGCATAGAATGTTTCTCCGGTCTTTACCGAACGTCCGGCTTTTTCAAAGATCATCTCAGCCGAATCTCCGTAAAGCGACGAGGTAACGCTGTCTGCATACTGTTCATACTGCTCTTTTGTGTAGCCCACCATCTCGTAATATTTCTCGTTGAAATAAAGCGACCTTACTCTGTCGGGGCAAAGCTCATATATAGCAACTCCGCACATAAGATGTTCGAGCATTGTAGAGCATATAGTTTCCCAATCATATCCCGGCTTGAAGCGGTTTTTTAAGCTCGCTCATATCCCTGCTCGAAGGCTCAAGTCTTGCGGCGCATTTATTTTCAGCCATATTATCACTCCGTTATAGAAAAGTTTTTGTATTGTAATAATAGATAATCTGCGTTTCACCCTATATAAAATTGTTGCATAAATCTGACGCACTGTACATATTCGTTTGCAAGCTGTTGTGCGTCAACGTTGTATTTTTGACAAACTCCTCCACTTTGTCCCAGTTTGCGTGTTCGTAATCGACTACCAGTCTGAACACATCTCCGAAAAGTCCGTCCGCTCCCAGCAGACCGTTCTTTATTTCGTCCGTTACCGGAAGTTCCTTCATAACGTTTCCTATATCACGTTCATCGGTCGTACCTTCCACTACCGACATAAGTCCCATAAGATACATTTCTTTTCTGTGTATAAACTGTCCCGGCATTACCTTTGAGATGCTCTCGCAGAATTTTGCCCTGAACAGCGCAAGCCTTATAAGCTCATCGGGGGTATCCTTCTGCAGCCTTTGCAGACCTACAAGATATATCCATTCCTTCAGCTTTTCAAAGCCGAGCAGAACAAGCGCCTGATGAATGGTCGAGATCTTGTTCCCGGTACTGCCGTACATTACGTTTATAAGCCTCAGCAGTCTTATCGTCAGCACAACGTCCGTCGAAATAACCGCCGCTATTTCTTCATAGTCAGGCTCGGGCGAATATACAAGACCAAGTATATGAAGGAACGTCTTTGCCATAGGCGTATTTGTCCTGTGCGTCATAAGCAGGGGCTTTGCAAAGAAATAGCCCTGCATATATGTACAGCCGAGCCTTTTGGCATATTCCACCTCAAGCTGAGTTTCCACCTTTTCGGCAAGCATTATCTTATTATATGTTATACACTTTTCCGCCGTGCGCTCCACTGCCTCACGGGAGGTGTGGAAGTCGAGCTTTATTATATCGGCAAGCTCAAACAGAGCCTTTGTATTCTCGCCGTATTCATAATCGTCAAGAGCGATTATATATCCCAGCTTCTTAAGCTCTATACAGCGCCTTATTATTTCTGCGTCTGCCATTACGCTCTCAAGCAGCTCGACTACGAGTATATCGCTTGAAATCATCTTCGGCACTCCTCTTTTTATGAGGTTGCCCGTAAAATTGACGAATGCTTTTTCCCGCCTAAAACGCTTGTTATATTGTCGACAAAAAATGCGTTGTTGATTACATCTGCTGTGCTTACATCTCCGTTGTTTCCTGTATATGCGTTTACTCCGGGCTGATTTCTGTAAAGCAGTTCATAGCCGTATGTATTATTATTCACATCCAGTATCGGTTGACGTGCAAAAAATACGTTCTCCACAGAGATCTCTCCTTCGCTTTAATCCTTATTTAGTAATTTTACATTATTTCATCCATAAAGTCAAACAAATAATACCTAATTTTTCGTCTTTAATACAGAGTTTTTTGTAACTTTATACAAAAAAAAAAAA
>OKWC01000086.1_pt1 | contig 16969 bp, 16 predicted proteins | sample 1606971 | NCBI WGS metagenome assembly OKWC01 (sample SAMN04414076, study PRJEB24778) | human gut metagenome | material: faecal | host: Homo sapiens
TTTGACGAGGGTGCATAATCGAAAATGCTCCGTGCATTGTACTGCGCCTCTCCCAGCGCCACGTTGTTCCGTATGGTTGTCTCGAACCACGCTCTCCCCCAATGTTTCTATCAGACTCTCCCTGATGTCCACGTCCAGCTTTCTTCCCGCATTGTATTTTGTCATGAAGTAACCGAGAATCCTGACCTCCGCGCCGAGTTTCCTTCTGAGCAGGCCGATGATATAATGTATCTTCTCGATTCCTTTCATGGCGAAATAGTTCCCGTCCGTGGGTATGATCACAAAATCACTCACCATAAGCGCGTTCTGTGTGATGATGCCCAATGAGGGAGGACAGTCTATCAGAATATGGTCATACTTCTTTTCCAGGCCTCTTATTATTTCCCTGAAAAGAAATTCCCTCCCGGGGGTGGTATTCATGATCACTTCCGTGGCCGCCAGGTCCAAGGACGCCGGCAGCACATCCACCCTGTCCAACCACGTGAGAGGCTTCAGCTCCAGGGGTCTGTCCTGCATGATTTCCTGCAGCACACTCTCGAGCATGACATCCTGGGGAAGACTTGCCATTTCCTCCCCGAACGCCGCCATCGTCGTGTTCGCCTGCGGGTCCGCATCTATGATACATACCTTCTTTCCGTGCAGCCGTGCGATTCCGGCCGCCAGATTCAGCAGCGAAGTGGTCTTTGCCACACCGCCCTTGTGGTTTACACATGCTGTCGTAATTGTTTTCATGATTTGTCTATCTCCTTGATTATTACGATGTAAAGATACGCATTTTTGAAATGTTTACCAAATATTTTTCTACATATTTACTTTATTAGTATTATACTTTAAATATATTTCACATTACATACTTAAATATGAAAATATACATAATCATGTATATTACTTATTTACTTTAATATATAAATAAGTATATTTCCATAGAAACAAAACGTGTTTTTCACTGAATAAAAGTCATGCTGCAACGAAATTGCAGCCTTGTGGTATATCTTGCAGCCTTAAAGACGCAAAGCCTGTCACATATACGCATAATAAAAAAAGATCTGCGGGGATTTTTATATGGGAAGTAAAGTAAAAAAGCCCCCGGCCTGTTAAAAAGTAACGCCAATCACTTATTAACTACACGAGCGAAGCCACGCGACCGGGGGCAAATACCCTCTGTCGTGGCTTCGTTTTTTGTGTTTAATAAATGATTGGCTCTGCAAAGATAGAAAAATATTTGCTATGACACTGTTTGAGATTCTAAATTTTAATAGGGAGCTTCTGGAGCGTCTGGCCGGGACAGGTTACAAGCCGGACGACTACAAATATATCGACCTGTACAAGGAGTACGAACAAATGCGCCGCAAAGGTGAAAAGGTGACGTATTGTGTGGCCTTTCTCTCGGCCAGACATGGCGTTTCCGAAAGAAAGGTGTATGAGATTCTCGGGCGGTTCAAAAAAGAATGTACGTTCCATGCAGTATGAAAAGAGTGGAATTTTTGCTTTCATGGGGAGAAGAAATGAACTTTGTATCCGAAACATAAACACTCTTACACGACAGAATGATTACAGCAATGAAAAAGTACCACTACAGTCAGGCCCCGCTTCCTTTTGTGGGACAGAAACGCATGTTCGCATCGGAGTTCAGAAAAGTCTTGAAGCGTTTCAGCGACAGGACGGTGTTCGTCGACCTGTTCGGCGGTTCCGGACTGCTCTCGCACATCACCAAGCGGGAAAGACCCGACGCAACCGTAATCTACAATGACCACGACAACTACCGCGAGCGTCTGGAGAACATCAGCCGGACGAACGCCCTGTTTCCGACCTCCGCCGCCTCTCGGAAGGAATCCCCCGCCACAGGATGCTTTCCAGGGATATGCACGGCATATTCCTGGAACGTATCCGCCGGGAGGAAGCACCGGCTTCGTGGACTATCTCACCATCTCGTCCTCCCTGCTGTTCTCCGGCAAATATGCCAGGAACATCGGGGAGCTCGGAAAACTGAACTTCTACAACAATATACGCTTGAGCGACTACAGTTGCGAGGGCTATCTTGACGGACTCGAGGTGGTATGCTGTGACTACAGGGAGCTGACGGACAAGTACAGGGACTCCCCGGATGTGGTCTTTCTGATAGATCCCCCCTACATGGCGACGGACATCAGCACATACAGGATGGACTGGAAACTTACGGACTATCTGGATGTCCTGCTGGTACTGAAAGGACACCCTTTCGTCTATTTCACTTCCGGCAAGTCCCCCATACTGGATTTCTGCCGGTGGATGGAGGAACATCCGGAAACCGGCAATCCTTTCAAGGGGGCCGGCATGTCCACTCTTACGGCCAGAATGAACTACAGTTCGTCCTATACGGACATCATGCTGTACAAGGAAACGACTGAAGCGGCCTGAAGCGGCCACACCACCTTGAATTCCACTTGCGGATATCCCGGACGTGAGTCCCGGATATCCGCTTAATTTTTGTTAAGTGCAATACGGTTGCACTGTATCCTCCTATCATTGCCCCTGAAATATAACATAAAAAAGAAACTGCCATGCCAAATGAAAACAACCTGTTGCAGGAACGTGCACAACTTGCAGCAGTTCTGGACAATCCGGACGCAATCCAAAGGATCAAAGAGCCGACAGAAAAAGTGCAGATTGCCGCCGTACAGAAAAAGCCGGAACTTGTCCGGCTGTTCACCAACCCAACGGAGAAAGTACAGCTTGCCGCCGTAATCGCCTCTCCTGAAAGTGTCCTTCTCATGCAGGCCCCATCCCCCCTGGCCTGCTTCACGGCCGTGGAAGGGATGTTCAAGGCGGACCTGCCGCCCACAGCCGGTATTCTGGCTGCCGCCCAAAGGCTGGTATTCCGGATGAAGGGGAACAGGAAATCCGGAGAACCGGATACGGAAGCCGTAAAGGAGTTTTTTGATGAAGTCAAATCCTTTAAACATTGAAAGCCATGCCTACAATCCTGGAACACCTTGCCGCGCTGTTCGACAAGGACATGAGGGCGATATTGAACAATCCCCGCGCCATCAGCATGATCGCCAACCCTTCCGCCCGTGTCCAGATGGCCGCGGTCAGAAGGGACAGAAGTGTCATCTGCTTTATTGAGAGACCGACGGAAAAGGTACAGCTGACAGCTGTCAGAAACGCACCGCACAACATCCATTTCATCACTTCGCCAAGTGAGAGGGTGCAGCTGACGGTCATAGGCAACAGGCCTTCCTATATCGGCTTCATCCCAAACCCTACGGAAAAAGTACAGCTGAAAGCCGTCGAGAAGAGACCGGAATGCATCTTCCTGCTGCAGAAGCCCGCAGAAAAGGTACAGCTGACGGCCGTCCTGAAAGATCCCCGGTATCTCTCGGCAATCAGGGAGCCGACAGAAAAAGTACAGCTGGCAGCCGTACAGAAAAATCCGGAATGCATCCGTCATATAGCGGAACCGACGGAGAAGGTGCAGCATATGGCCGTCCAGAGAAGTCCGGATATCTTCCGGCAGATCAGGCAGCCTGAGGAAAGCGTGCGGCTGGCGGCGGTGCAGGCCAAGGGAGAGAACATCAGATACGTGTCCGCCCCGTCCGAGGCTGTACAACTGGCGGCTGTCAGAAACGATCCGATGAATATCCGGTATATAGAAAACCCTACGGAAAAGGTGCAGTCTGTCGTTCTGAACGCAGACCGGGATGCGGCACCGTTTATCAGTTCGCCTACAGAAGAGATCAAAAGACTGGCGATGGAAATGTACGGCCTCAGACTGGAAAATGCCGCCGGCAAGGAGGCGGCAGCGGCCCGGGCATCCGAAACCTCCGGAGACTCCGGAAAGAAAGCGGCGGAGGACGTGGCAAAGAAACCTTCGGCAAAGCAGGTCAGAGAGGCGGTGGAAAAACTGGATAGCGAGATCAGGGAAATAAACAGGGAGTACTTCCAGGCCACTTACGAGGCGCAGTACTCGGACAACGCCGCGGAACGGGAAAGCGAGGTCTCGGCTGCCGGGAAAAACAGGGAGAAGAAGCTTGTCAAAGCTTATGAAAAATTCAACTCGGCAGCCGTTCCGGAAAGGAAGGAATGCAATGTGGGGAAGATTGTCAAGGAACTACGCAAGGAAAGGGTGGCCGTGGAAAACATGAAAGCCGGGGAATGGCACTCCCTGATGAAGGGGAAGGCCGTACAGCCGCCCCTTGTTTCCGGCGCATCCGGAGCCGCAGGAAAAGGAAGCGCACTGATGCTTGCCAGAACACCCGCGGGATATGCACTGAAGGCGGCAGGCACCATAAACCAGGCAAGCCGGCAGGCCAATGCGGAAATGTAAGTAACATTTGCATTCTACATATATCACTTGTTTACTTATTTACTTTAAATTTCGGAAATGTAAATAAGTAAACAAGTTTTTTGCTGATAAAACTCTTTATGACTTTATGAACAAGGTATCATATTAAGCCGGCAAACAATGACACATACTTCCGATAAACATGTCACGGACGAAGAACTGGAACTTGTCACACGTGGCAAGGCGGACGGCATATACATGAAAGCTCCGAACGGCAGTCCGACTTCCCTGAATGAGAGGCAGTGGGTCCAAGTGCGCACCAGAGCATTCAAGAACTGGTTTGGAGACTGGGAAAATGTACCGGAGGCAGCTTCAAGGATTGTCGATGAGAATGGCGAGCCTCTGGTTGTCCACCATGGAACACCTTTGCGCAGAGACCAGATTACTCCCGAGAGGGGATGGCAGAGGGACGGGATCACTTATATACCCCAAAAGGCTCCGTTCCACACATTCAAGGGCGGTGAATATTCCGGCCTGATTTTCACCTCCGTCGATGCGGAAAAGGCAAGAGGTATTGCAGAGACGCGTGCAATGAGCATGCCTGATGACAAATATGGCAATGAACAATGGACGGAAGAAGGATACGTGTATGACCTGTATGTAAATTCAAGAAACCCTTTTGACCCGAAAGACGGGCAGGCCGTAAAAAAAATCCTGCAGTCATTGGGCAGCGAGATACCTGTCCTGTCTTTTTATGGAGGAAAAGGAGATACGGTATCCCCGGAGAAAGCGCTGGAGCTGGCATCAAGCGAAAGGAACTGCTGGATGCTGACGGAAACCCCGGAGTTTTTGTCCAAAGTCAGGGAGGCGGGCTACGACGGGCTTGTCGGTTACGACGAGGGAGTGAAATACATAGCCGTGATGTCTCCCGGACAGTTGAAGGACGCTTATGAAAACACGGGCGCGTTTTTCCACATCAAATGACGACATCCGCTTCCGTCAGGTCTATCACGCAGTCCGGCCTCCTTCGGTCATTTCGACCATGCCTTTACCGGAACCGGTGAAGGGGCGCAGGCCTACGGATGGGGGACATACGTGACGGAAGTGAAAGGAATCGCCCGCAAATATGCGGCCATCGGTATAAAGCGGGGAAACCACATCACCTATGACGGGGAGCCTTTATCCCCGGTGCTTGACAACGAATATTATTTTGATGAGGTATGGAGAATATGGAAACGCCAGATCCTTTCTTCCACCGATGTGGACAGTTTGAAACGGAACATTTCTTCCGTGTATATGGACGGGCGTATCGCAAGCGCACACAGCGGACGGAGGAAGGCATTCGAGCGGCAGAAGCAGGAGCTGCTTTCCGACATAGATGCGGGCAGGATACGCATTGAGCCGCCGCGACACCTCTATACGGTGGAAATCCCGGAAGACAACGGGAGGAACTATCTGTACTGGGACAGGCCGGTATCCGCGGAGCAGCAGGGAAAGATATTCCTGCAGCTCCGCAAGGAACGTTTCTTCTTTCCGGAAGCCACGGCGGAGTTCTGGAGCGGCAGGTCGCATGTATGGAACAGCGGGAAAGAGTTCTACGGCTTTTTGGACCATATGTTCATGAATCCGGACCGGGATACCGATTCACAGCGGCTTGCCAGCGGGTTTCTTTCGCGGGCGGGTTTTACCGGGATTGACTATCCGGCGGAGTGTTCAACCGGCGGCCGGGCTGACGGCGCGCGGAACTATGTCATTTTCAGCGAGGCCGACCTGAAGATAACCGCACATGAACGTTTCCGCTTCATCGGAGAGAAAGGGGCCTCCAGACTTGACCGGTCTGAAGGGGCCTCCCTGCGGCTGGAGAACCTCGCCGTCGCCCGCGAAATGGAAAAGTCCGGCAAGGATGCCGGAACAATAAAGGCGGCGACAGGCTGGGAACGCGGGGCTGATAGCAAGTGGCGTTATGAGACGGCGGATTTCGAATACCATCCGGCCGGAGATCTGGGCTATTCACGACTGCTGGAAAAACAGTCCTGGCATGGGGAGCTTGAAAATCTTCTTGACCGGCAGATAGAGGGCGAAACACTCTCTGAAGCGGAGTGGAAACGGTTTGAGGAACTGACGGAGCTGGCAGCCGGACTGAAGGAACAGGACGAGCTGCGTGAACGGATCTATCTTGATGACTATGTGAAAGACGATGAACTGTTCCAGGCCTATCCTGAAATGAAACGGACCCGGCTGGAATTTGTGGACCTGCCGTCGGCCGACTATTGCGGGGGCTACCTCCATCCGGACAACAGAATCGTGATAAACATCTCCCGGACTGATGATGTGAGGTCTGTCCTGGCCCATGAGATACAGCACGCAATACAGACCATGGAGGGCTTTGCGCGGGGAAGCAATCCCGGGGAGTTTAAAAACACGGTGGAGAATGTGATCCTGGACATCGTGCGGGCCACTGACGGAAGGATTCTGGAGGGCGGCGGTTTCGACAATACCCCCAAAGGCATATTTGCCGCACTTGACCGGAAAGTGCCCTACGGGACAATACTGAGACATTATGACTATCCCCTCAGCCTCGTGGCTGAGAAGTACGGATATGAGAACATCTTTGACCTGGTGAATGACATCGGCCGGTTTAAAAGCGGCATACAGGAATACCGTTCCACTGCCGAGGAGGTGGAAGCGCGCAATGTGGAAAGCAGGCTGGATTTTACTTCCGCCCAAAGACGGAACACGCTTGCCGTTTCCACCGAGGATATCGCCCGGGACGGGCAGATATTCCTTTCAAGGGACGTCCGGATGGACGAGCTCGCACGTCATGTGTCTTTTCTGGCCGGGAAACTGCATATTCCGGTGGAAGTGATCCGTCATGCCGACGAGGCAGGCTCTCCCGACATACGCGACCTGCTCTCCTGCGGGAAAGACATCCGGGGCTGGTATGACATCCCCTCGCAACGTATCTGCCTGTATCTTCCACATGCCCGGGGGAAAGCGGACGCGAGCGTACCCTGCTGCATGAGGGTGTGGCACATTACGGCCTCAGAAAGCTTGCAGGTCCCAAGCATATGGATGCTTTTCTGGATGACATCTTCAACGGATGCGGAGAAAAAGTACGGGATGAGATTCTCCGGATGGCGGCTGCAGACAAGACGGACATACGTGTCGCAACGGAAGAGTATCTGGCCCGGATGGCCGAGGCCGGTACGGACCAATCCTCATGGGACAGGATTGTCACCGCCTTCCGGAATCTCCTCCGAAAGCTGGGCTTCTGCCTGGAAATCGGCACAAGGGAACTGAGGGGCATACTCGCCGCCAGCCGGAAAAATCTCACCGGAATTGCGGAACCGGCCGTAATACAGACGGCAAGAGGAGACCTTGAACTCTCCTGCGGATACGGGCGGGCGGTTCTCAGGCGGCAAGGGGTCGAAACGGATGCGACCTCCCTTCTGGAACGGATGAGAAAAGCGGGGATCAGCCCCGCCTCTCTCGGGCAGGAGGACTGGAAAGCCGTCTTTAACGGCGGCATCATCCTTCCCGACGGCAGGAAGCTCATGGCCGTAAGGGAACCGGCCGGATACGGGATGAGGATATCCGGTGTGTCACCGGGGAGTGCAAGAGAGTCGGGAATGGAAATGTAAAACAGGATACGGAAAAATAAGATATGGACGAGTGCGGTGAAAAAAACACTATAAGCCTTTCATGGGGAAGGCGGGAAATCCGGATTTCCGGAGAAGGGGCCACCCTGTATGTGAACGGTGTCCCCCATGACATGACCATGATGCTGGAGACTATCCGTGGAGCCGGCGCGAGGCCGGAAAGGATATCCCCGGCCAGATGGATCTCCCTGTTGAGGGGACGGCCTACCGTGCTGCCGGGATGTGAAAGCCCCCTGGTCATGGTACGGGTCCCTTCCGGATATACGGTCAGGTGTCTGTTTCCGGCCGGGGAAAAGGGACACTCCTTCCAGGCGGAAATGCAGTAATTGGACCGGATTACTTATAAAGTATGATATTAATAAAGTAAATAGCTGTAAAAACTAAAAAAGTACAATGGAACATTACATTTTCTATTGCAAGCTGTCGCTTCTGGCAGTGCTGTCACTGATAACGGCCTGCTGCATGCTGAGCCGGAGATGGTATGTCAACCTGGCCGCATTTCTTGCATGCCTCTCGGGCGAGACCTTTCTGGCCCACCTGTTCTTCCCCGGATACATGCTGTGTCCGGCGGCCGCCTCGTTCATAATCCTCTTCCTTTCCCGGATATGGGACCTGTCCAGAACCCCGGCAAAGGGGAACGGGGCTGATCCCATCCGGCTGCCGGTCAGGTCAGGAATCCGGGAGTCCCGGCTCGAATTCTATTACCATTACTCCAACTTCCTGGTTTACGGAGGGGCCGGTTCCGGAAAGACGAAAAGTATCGGAAAATGGCTTCTGAGCGAATACATGCGGCTGGGATTCGCCGGATTCATCTATGACTTCAAGGATACGGACTATACCCGTACCGCCTACAACCTCATTAAAAGGCACAGGTATCCGCACAAGTTCTACTATGTCAGTTTCGACAGGCCTGAACGGTCGTACCGGTTCAACCCGCTCAAGGTGGTGAGGGACCGCACGGAACTGATCCAGCTGATGGAGGACGTGCTGCTCGCGCTGCTTCCCAAGAAGGAACAGCAGAACGAATGGGTCGCCGGAGGTCTGGGCATCCTCCGCGGCGTGGCGTTCCGGTTCTGGGACGAGTTCCCCGAGCATTGCACGCTGCCGCATATACTGGCCTTCATCATGACCGCCTCGGCAAGGCAGCTCTCCCTGTTCCTGCAGCAGAACCTCGTGTCGGAAATGCTGGCCGGCGCCTATCTGAAGGCGGAAGGTTCCGAGAAGACCCAGGCATCCTATCTCTCCACGCTGTGTAACAATCTGGCCACCGTTTCACAGAACGAGGAGATCGCCTATGTCCTTTCAGGGGACGATTTCGATTTCAACCTGATCGATCCGGAAAATCCGAAACTTTTTGCCATCAGCAACAACTTCTCCAAGAACTCGGTCTATGCTCCGGTCATCGGCATGCTCATGACCATATCTTCCCGGCAGTTCACCATGCGGAACAAGGTTCCTTTCGTCTATTTCCTGGACGAGATGACGACAGTCAATATCAAAAACTTTGAGACGCTGCCTTCCGTCCTGCGTGAGTATCTTTGCGCCTTTGTTCTTTTAACACAGTCCGGTTCCAAGGTGGAGAACCAGTATGGCAGGCTCGACCGTTCATCCGTGGAAGCCAACTTCGGGAACCAGTTTTTCGGACGGACCAAAGACGTGGAGTCATTGAAATATTATCCCATGATGTTCGGAAAGGAGGAAAAGGAACGGAGATCCCGCAGCGCGGGAAAAAGCGGGGGAAGCACGAACAGGAGCGTGACCGTATCGTCCCAGAAAGAGGACATCTATCAGGGAAAGGATTTTGCGGATCTGGAACCCGGGGAGTTCATCGGTTCCGCCACGCGTGCCAACGTCAGCTACTTCAAGGTAAAGCTGGAGATGTATGACGACAGGAACGAGGAGCCCCTGCCCGATGTTCGGGTCCTTGAGCCGGGAGAGCTGGGCAGGAACTTCGCAAGGATTCTTGAGGAGGTACGGGAGCTGTTCCCGTGTGAGTGAACGGACCGGCCCTCATCTTTCCCTTCCGGTCAGAAGATCGGTCCCCAGCCTTTTCAGTTCCTGGATGATGGCCTTCCTGGGATTCACCACGAACCGGTACAGACGGCAGACATTCATGTACAGCCGCCTTTCCTCCCTGAACTCCCCGTGCAGGATCTCACGCTTGATTCTCGATACAGTCTCGTTCCGCAACTCGTTCCTTACCTTCCATTCCCCGGAATATTCCTTCAGGCCCTCATCCTTGGACCGGCAGTAAGGGAAGTAGCCATACAGCCGGTTGAACCTGGAGGCGCACCGGGCGGACCACTGGGAACGGTCAAAGCCGACCACCACATCCCTGCCGTCGAGAACCTGCCGGTTTCCCCTGCTCTTGGACAGCGGGGAAAGGGACACGGTCTGGGATCTGTCCATGCGGGAGACGATAATATGCACATGCAGCTGCAGTCCCGGCTTCCTTTCACCGGCTTTTGCCTTGCCGGCTTTCACCTCGGGATCATCGCCTTTATAGTGGCGTTCTGTTTCCACACGCCCATACCATACCAGATCGTCACCGGACCTGATCTTCTCCCGGTAAAAATTACGGGCATATTCATCCATGCACTCACGGGTGAGCCGTTTCATTTCAGCCAGGACTTCTTTCTGCTGCTCCGGGGAGAGCTCCGGGAATTCACCGGTCTTTTCCCCGGTCACTTTTTCAATGAGGTGCTGCTGCTCCTCACCGCTGGGATTGATGGTGAGCATATAGAACTTGTCGTCGTTCCGTTTCAGTGTCCTGTGGTTGTTGTCCATATGATGCATGACGGTCAGAGGGGTCACATAGTCCTCTTTCTGTGAAAAAAAATTATCATAATAAGGACGTTCCTCCTTCAGCTCCTTGCTGAGATATTCCACCAGCTGCACGCATTTTCCCTTGTTGTCCGACACGCCCGGAGTATTTACAGGCCGGTGGACTTTACAGTACATATTCCTCGTTGATCTTCTTGATGAGCAGCTGCAGGGTGCTGACGGGAACCTTGACATCATCATTGAATTTCACCTTCGGGAACTTGTCCGGATTGAGCTGGAATTTTATCAGTTCTGCCAGCCTGCGGAGCTTCTCCCGTTCTTTTTCCACATCCGCCGGGGAGCCCTCCCCGTACTCCGCCAGCTGTTGCTGGAGCTTCCTGTTCCTTTCCTGCAGATCATGCATCTCATTCATCAGCCTTGCATAGTCCGGGGATTCATGGAGGCCGCCTCCCATGCCGGCCAGTTTATCAAGAATGGGCTTGAAGATGTCACGTTCCTGGGACTTTATGATCTTAATAAGATCCTCAATTCTTTTCTCCACCAAGGCTGTCGGATTTTTGGATGCGTAACGGGGGTTGAATCCCGTTATTTCAAAAAAAGTAATCATTCTGTCCACACAGACACTGACCGTATCGCTTCCCTTAAAGGTGTCCAGACGGGCTTTTACCGTGGGAGTAAGCCTGACCGACTTTATTGAATGTTCTTTCATGTTGTATGCGTTTTAGTTATACATGTAAATAGCTGTCACAAAGCTACTTGTTTTTGTTTTCTCCTGCAAGCGCCACCTGTCGCAGAGAGGTAAAAGTTTTATAACTTGCTGAAAATTAGTAAAATATCGGACACGCATACGGAGATGCCCACAACTTAACCCACTGCGAACCAGAGAGAAAGGAGAAAAGGTGCATACAAATGTATGCGCGACCTGTAACATTGCATATAATTAAACTATTGTATATCAACGCTATGCGTCGATTCATGTTCACGTGTGCGGGAACACCTCTTGCTCTTCCTTATTAGGAATTCACTAAGGGGATGAACCCCTTAGCCCCCCGGTAAGGAAGGGCAGCGTGGCATGTCCGGAACAAGGCGTTTTTAGGGGAGGTCCATCCCATGAAAAGAAATGACATGCAGAAAAGGGGAAAACGTATGGAGGAAATGACGGGCATGTGGAAAAATCCCCATGAAAGAAGGAAAAACGGCTCACAGAAATACCGGATACAACTTCTAGCAGAAGCAAAACAAAGCTAACACGCTGATAAATAGCATGATAAAACTTGGATATTCGAAGAAAAATCATTACCTTTGATATGTGATAATAAAGGAGATAACATCTTATGAATGAACAAATTAGAACCATTTTAGCCGAGGACGGTACAAAGACCTCGAAAATCCGAAAACTTCTGCTGCTCGGACTCACCCACCGTGAAATTGCCGATCTTGTAACCCGTGGAAACCGTGGGTTTGTATGGAATGTCTACAAGAGAATGAGGGACGAGGGGCTGATCGTATCCGCAGGGACTCCCACCGCCACCACCACACCCGAACTTGATTATTCTTTCAGAAGGAAATTCGGTGTCGAGATAGAAGCCTATAACTGCACATGCCAGCGGCTCGTACGCGAGCTGACGGAAGCGGGAATCGAGGTGGCTTCGGAAAGATACAACCATGACCTCCGTCCGCACTGGAAACTGGTAACGGACAGCAGTCTGAACGGGAATGACACATTCGAACTCGTAAGCCCCATACTGGAGGGAGAGGACGGACTGGAGAAGCTGGAGAGGGTCTGCTGGGTGCTGGACTCCTGTAATGTCAAGATTAATGGAAGCTGCGGATTGCATGTGCACATGAATGCGGAGGACTTCAACATCACTACATGGCGGAACCTGCTGCTTTCCTACAAGCATGCCGAAGCGGAAATAGACAAGTTCATGCCAGCCTCGCGCAGGGGCGGCAGCAACACTTACTGTGGCTCCCTCATCCAGTTTCCCGATGAGCGGATACGCTCGGCACGAAACATCAGGGAACTTCAGGGGCTGTTCCCCAGCAGGTATATGAAAGTGAACCTTCAAGCCTATTCACGCCACAGGACGGTAGAGTTCCGCCAGCATTCGGGAACCATCAGTTTTTACAAAAATAGAAAATTGGGTGTGTTTTCTCGACAGAATGATTACCTTTGCATCCGTGGGTTCTCTGCCTGCAGGAATCAGACTGGAAGATTTTCCTTTCCTGGGAGAGAAACAAAAGTTGTATTATAAATTAAGAACAAAAAAATTAGCCGTATGAATAATATGAACAAGAAGACATATATGTTGCCTGGTGACGAGCGTATCGTTGCCGGCAACGCCGAAGAGTTTGTGCATGAACTCCGTGTGGGCAGCTGGATGGATTCCGACTGTACCGACGAGCAGTATATGCACAATTTGCCGACGTTATGTGGTGCAGGCCGGGGTGAGGATTGCCACCGATACTCCGGAGAAATTCCTATCCGATCTCATACGGACAGGATATGCAAAAGAAATATAACGGACGGCTCTCCTTTATTATTACCGTGTCCCCATTTTCCTTTCAAGGGAAAGTGGGGATTTTTTTATAGAAACAAGTAACTTACATATAAAACTTCAGGCAATGATTTACTTTTTCTATTATTATACATATATACTTTTAAGTAAATTGCAGAATACCGTTCACCTCCCTGCCAAACGTTTTCCCCCGTACATTTCTCAAGGAGGGCGGCATTGTCTTTGGTAAAAAAGGTACGACAGTTCCGGGAATGGCAGTCTGAAGAATAGTACCCGTCCCCGCTACAGTTCACACCCGATAAAAAATAACCTTGTTCTCACTTTTATCCGGAATGAATGTTTTTTCAAGTACGGCCGTTCCGTATATCCCGCCCAATGCGGGGAATTCTTATCCATGCATTATTCCGAGGAGTTTTGAAACTTGCATATAGAGATAAATATTTACGTGAAAATCCCAATGATTTTCTTGAAAAGATAGAAAGTAGGGATATTCATAAAGAGTTTTTAACACAAGATGAATTAAAAACTCTGGCTTCAACTCCATGCGATATACCTGTATTAAGAAATGCATCGCTTTTCTCATGTCTTACCGGATTACGCATCAGTGATATATTGAATCTTAAGTGGGAAAATTTATGCACAGCCCCTGATCTGGGACATTGCATTCGTCTTCGTACACAAAAGACACAGACAGAAGCCTTACTACCTATCAGTTATGAAGCATACGCACTTTGTGGAGAACCGGGCACAGGTAAAGTGTTCAAAGAATTGCGCCGTTGCATGACTGGATACCCTCTTAAAGCATGGATAAAGAAAGCTGGTATTCAAAAACATATAACATTCCATTGCTTAAGACATAACAAATTATCTTACTCTTTGAAAACTAACAGATTACAGAATTGATTTTTTAGATTGCTAACGATTTAGAAACAAGCGAAGTTCCCTTATCTGTCTTATTCTGCATTATTGAAAAGAACGCTTTTTCTAGATACAAAGATACTAAAAGAATATTGATTAAAACGCTTTTTCCAAGATATTAAAACTATTTTATATTAGTTCTATATATAAACTTTTTGTTATATCACATTTTTGTTTACTTTCGGGCAATATGGATTGTTCTATCATATTCAATGCCCGGACGCTGAAGTAAACTTTGACTTTGAACTTAATCCAATATATTGACAGCTTATACTTTGGTCGTAAGAAATATTGTCTAATCTTAGGCAATCATAATTTGACCGCCTAAGATAAACTAATTTAGTTTCTCTAAACAAATTGAATCCTTATCTCAAACTCGCGTTAGTAATACTTTTTAATCTCCTCTATTGTTTTATCTACATCAACTTGTCTATAATAATCATCGTATTGCTTCTCATCTGTATTTAAGTAGTCCAACCAAAGTGATAAACACAAATGATAAACAGACTTTGCATCGCTAAGAGATGAATTTTGGCCGACATAGCCATTTCCTGCGCACCAAGTTTCAATGCTTACAGGATATAAGAATGCTGGACCAGGGATTACGATAATATGTGCATATCCATCTTCATCAATTACTAGTTTGTTGTTCTTTGAATCATCAGCATCCGCCATTAACTGTTTAATTTCATCAAACGTAAATAGATGGGATGGCTTATTTTTCCTTATAATATCAATATCCCATGACAGATATGCACGTTCTTCATCTAGTCCTTGTGCTTCACAATCTGATTTTACTTTGTTGTTAATAGCTTCGACAAGAGCAATGACATTTTCTTTACTGTTGACTTCTAACACTTCTGATACATCAGTTCGATTAAGTGTTTTGATATACCCATCTTTACAAAGATAATCCGCCCCGTTATTGAATAAGTCCCAATCTAAAAAGGTCTGCTCTATTCTCAAGTGATAGGTACAACTACTGCTAGAGGTTGTATTGACCGTTTCCACAATAGCATCATTTAAAATTCCACTTTTCAGATTTTCATCAATATAAGCCAAGGGAGATGGTTTTGCCAAAACTTTAGGCTTGCATCTATCGTCATATGACGAAATTCTTTCTTTAAAATCGGATATATAGTATAATAGCCACACATACAGTTCACATATATCTGCAATTTTAACAGGTAATCCAGAATCATGTGACAGCTCATTTGCAATCCGAACAATTGTGGACAAATGTAACTCATCATCTTGAGATGTATATACATATTTTTTCAGTGGACTTATCAAATCGCCTAATAGGCGATCATTGTATTCCTTATTTTTTTCCTTAAAATCAAATTTCTCATGATAAAAACATGTAACCAATTTGAAAAGAGCCTCTGCAACAGTCCTTATTTGATTACCGTACATCTTGATAAAGTCATCAATATCTTCCCTGTCTTTTGTTGTCTTTATTTGACCTTCAAGTTTCTGCATGCAGTTTTTAAGACGTTCCTCTAATGCTACAGCATTATACAAATACAACTTCTGTTAGATTCTTGAGCATTTATAGTAAGTTGTTTAGGAATTATCCAAAATGAAGTGATTGGCGTTTTCACTGCTCTTATATATTCACATAAGCCATCTCTTTCTCTCACCAAATTAGATGTAAAGAAACTAGACTTCTCATCAAATCCCTTAATGGTATAGTTACTTGTCTTCACAAATGACTGTATCATTTTTTTCTTCATCGTATAACCATTTACTACAATTGCTATACAATTTCCATTTTTAATACGGATAAAATGAATATTTTTAAAGCGAATAAGGAAACTGTAAATATCAAAAGGAAATGCCATCTTGCGCATTTCTCTCATTTCAGCGTCTTCTTCTGGAACCCGAGTACACAAGCGTATCATACCTTCATCATGATTGAAATCAACACATTCTATCCGGTCGTCATTATCTGCATCTAAACAGTCTATGTTAACGCAGCCTTCTGTTTCTTTTAAAAAATCTTTAAAAAAATTCTTCAGCTGTATGACTATCCTCAATCTTATTAGAGTATTTGTCCGCAAAATAAGTAAATAGTTCTACTCTATCATTTTCTATTATTTTCTTCATTTATTTTGAGTTTTTACTACAAAGGTAATGTAGTTTATTATATTTAAGCGAGAATGCTAATAAAAAAAGGATAAGTAGGGAGTTTTAACACCTGAATTGTAATAAGTTACGACTGTAGAAAAATCTAATAACTTTACAACCACACTACCTGCTCAACAAGCCGAGTATGTCAATGACGTATTCCGTAGCAGTTACAAAATCGGATTCATTGATGCTATTGAGCCATTGAAAGAATTGGAGTTGGAGCGTCGTCTTGTTCAGAAGATTACCACATTTATAATGGAGTTAGGTAGTGGCTTCAGTTTTATCGGCAATCAGCATACGCTAACATTCAACGATAAGGAGTATAGGGTTGATTTGCTCTTCTTCCATCGCCGACTTCGTTCTATGGTTGCCATTGAATTAAAGATTGGTGAATTTAAGCCCAAATATGTGGGTAAGATGAATTTCTACCTATCTCTATTGGATAAGTTTGAGAAAGCTCCCGATGAAAATCCGTCTATCGGTATTATCCTCTGTGCGGAGAAAGACCATTTGGAGGTAGAATTGGCTCTGCAAGATGTAAAACAAGCCTATTGGTGTGGCTGAATATCAATACTTGCTTCCGAAGAATAAGTTACAAGAAATTGGTAAACGAACGAAATGAAAAGTTCCAACAACGATGAAATCTAACCAAACGAGGCTTCCCATTGATCAATGGAAAGCCTCGTTTGGTT
>OKWC01000087.1_pt1 | contig 16873 bp, 22 predicted proteins | sample 1606971 | NCBI WGS metagenome assembly OKWC01 (sample SAMN04414076, study PRJEB24778) | human gut metagenome | material: faecal | host: Homo sapiens
TTTCATGGTTCAGATGCAGGAAGAGAATATTAATCCTGTATTGGTGTTCAATAAGGCTGATTTGGGGTTTGACAAGCAGAAAGTTGAAGAACAGATCAGACACATTGCCCGTCAGATACCGGTGTTTTTACAAGTATTCATCAACCTCAGACGATTCTCCAATTACGGGAGTCTATATCGGCAGGCGAAACGGTTGTGTTTGTCGGCTCTTCAGGTGTAGGGAAAAGTTCTCTGGTGAATGCGCTTTGCGAGAAATCGGTATTACTAACGTCTGATATCAGCCTGTCCACGGGAAAAGGAAGACATACTTCTACTCGTCGGGAGATGGTATTGATGGACGGTTCAGGTGTATTAATCGATACTCCGGGCGTCCGGGAATTTGGCTTGGCCATTGATGATCCCGATTCTCTTGCAGAGGTATTGGAGATTTCAGATTATGCTGCATCATGTCGTTTCAAGGATTGCAAGCACATCAACGAACCAGGATGTGCCGTTTTAGAAGCGGTAAGCAGTGGCGTATTGGACCGTAAGGTTTATGAAAGTTATCTGAAACTTCGACGGGAAGCGTGGCATTTCTCTACTTCCGAACATGAAAAGCGTAAAAGGGATAAATCTTTTTCAAAACTCGTGGATGAGGTGAAGAAGCGTAAAGCAAATCGATAATTTCTATATGGGCAGTGCAGTATTCCTTTAGTGGAATAGCTGCACTGTTTTATATGTATACTCAATCAAATCCGGTTAATCTTCACTCCCATAAATCGGAAAGCTTGTGCCGGTTTAAAGTCTTTCGTTGCATTACCGTGGTAAGTTTCCCCATTGGCTATGGACAATTTAAGTACCGGTGCTCCTTCTGACAGATCCAATTCCTGTAAGTTTACCCAAAAAGTATTCGGTGTCAGGCTTGACTCGAAGAAATAGCGCAAGTTCTTACTATCCGAAACCGTTCTCCATTGTGTCGTGGATATTTCAGGAGATTCGGGAGTCGAGATACCATAAGGAACTGAAGCATTACGGACAACGCTGAATACGCTTGCAATCGCGATTCTCTGATCATCAGTTTTAGGGAGTGCATCTATGTAAAAGCTGGCTCTCGCGAAACGGTCTGAGGGGCGATTGGTTCCGGGCAGGAAACTTAACCCGCCAATTGATTTCCAATATTCGTTCAGTGCTAATTGTTTATTGTAGGTAGGGGAATTTGTCATCACTTTATAGTCCTTACTATGGTAGACGGTCAGTTGTCCACCTATATACTCGAATATTGCACAATCACTTGTTGCATCAGAGATTGATAGGTGCAAAGTAGCCAGGCGAGAGCCGTCGGGCATCTTATCGGATACCACTTGGAAGGTGTTTTCATCAATGAAACTAACAGCCTCATCCACGCTGGCAAAGTTGTCCAGCATATATTGTACCCATGCTGTAATGGCAAGTCCAGGTTTACTTTTATCCCTTACCGGCCGTATGGATCAGAACCCTCAGCCATATTTGCGGATGTCTTCCTGAGTGTAGGGTTTTCTCTTTTCAGCTTGTTCAGGAGAAGCGCCTTGAGAGATAGCATCCCAGTATTCAGCTTCATTAGTCAATTCTGCTAATTCAGCAGAGGTGGTACGGTCCATCAAATCGGCAGGTTTTGACCATCCGAACAAAGCACTGTAAGTCAAATTGGGCTTACCGCTCTGTCCGCGCTTAGTAGTAATCAAAATTACACCATTAGCAGCTTTAGAACCGTAAATGGCAGCTGAAGAAGCATCCTTCAATACAGAGATGCTTTCGATATCATTCGGGTCAACCACGTTCATATCACCTTCTACACCATCAATCAAAACCATTGGAGAAGAAGCATTGAATGAACCCAAACCACGGATTAAAATTTTACCGGTATCCTGACCTGGCTGACCACCAGCATTAGTTACAGTTACACCCGGTGCTAAACCTTGCAAGCCCTGAGATATATTGGAAATCGGCCTAGAAGCCAATGTTTTAGAATCAATAGTAGCAACAGCACCGGTCATGTTCACTTTCTTCTGCGAACCGTAACCTACTACAACAACTTCGTCCAGTAATTCAGTATCGTCCACCAGCTTCACAGCCATCAGCTTGCCAGATTGGGCAGCCAGTACCTGAGTTTTGTAGCCGATGAAAGAAATTTCTATTTTGGCATTTGGAGTGCTCAAATTCAGTGTAAAGTTACCGTTGATGTCGGTCACTGTACCGTTGGTAGTACCTTGCTCTACTACTGAAGCACCGATTACTGGTTCACCGGTCGAATCGATAACATTACCTTTAGCTGTTTTCTTTTCTTGTCTTGTTTGTTGAGCAATTCTAGTCGCTACGTTAGAAATTTTAGAGAGAGTTATATTGTTACCTAATACCTTGCAGTCAATATCAGTGTTGGCAAAGATACCTTTCAACAGTTCTATTACATCGGTATTGCTCCCATTTACATATACGGTGCGTTTTACGTCCACATCGTTTTTGTCATATACAAACAAATAATCTGTTTGTTTTTCAATTTGTTGAATCACAGATTCAATGGTACAATTCTGTGTCTTAAGGGATACTTTTTGATCCATGTACTCGGTTACACTCGCTAGGGCAGTTGTTTGCGCCTAAAAAAGAGCATAAGCCGAAACCATACCAACCTTAACGATATGGTTACAGTCTGAAATAACTTTTTTTGTAGGAATTAAAATCCATAATTTACTTTAATTTAATCATTAGTATTTAATTTAAGATCAGATGGCTTCAAGCCACGGGCAGTATTATTTCCAGAACTGCCCTACGTTACGCTACAATAGGTCGTTTTTACATAGGCATTTTATAATTTATAAGTTACACAATTTATAAGATGATAATTTTTTACTTTCGTAATCAATTTGATAGTCAAAGTGATTGGTTTCTTTCAGTACTCGTATGATGTGTTCCAGTCCATCTTTGGCACGGAACTTACCGGTACAGTAGGGTGATTTTCTTGTTAAAGAAGAATTTCTGATTTGGAATTCAATATCATAGTATTCTTGCAGTTTGTCAAACACTTCCAATAGAGGTTCGTTGAAATAGAGTATTCCTTTGCGCCACAGATAATTATTAGCATTTTCAATCGGTTTTACCTTTAATACTCCTTGGCATAGCGCTGCACGCTGGGTTGGGGGTAAGAATTACAACCGATGATTTTTGCATTGGTAGTGACTTCCACTTTACCGTTCAATAGAGCCGCTTCAAATTGAGGAGAATCCTGATAGTCATATATGTTAAAGGAAGTACCTACTGCTTTTACTTGATATTTAGAAGTAGAAACGATAAAGGGATGTTCCTTGTCTGATTTTACTTCAAAGAATCCTTCACCGTCAAGTTCTACCATGCGTTTTTTTCCGTTAAATTTCGAGGGGAAGGTCAGAGTGCTGCCGGAGTTCAGCCATACCTTGGATCCGTCGGCCAGCATTATTTCTACATGCTGGCCGGTTGGTACATGAATTTGGTGTTGTAATTCGTGGTGGGTTGTTTTCTGCCAGTTCAAAAAGAAGTGCAAAGCAAAACCCAGCACAAAGATAGCTGCTACTTTCATGAAAGATATGACATAATGTTTCCACGGGAGGGCTTTAGTTTTTTGGGGAAGGCAACCTCTGTCTGTTCGGGTATGTCCTCAATCCAGTAACTCACTTCAAACAGACGACAAAGCTGTTGGTAGTAACGTTGGTGTTCTATCTTCGCTTCTATCCATTCGGTAATTTGCTGAGCTTCTTCATCCGAAACCTCTCCTTTGAAATAAGCTATTAATAATTCGTCGTCCATATTTTTTTTATTGTTTGTAATAATGGCGACTGAAAGAAGGGGATCTATAGTGCTGGCCTAGAAAGATTAACCTATATTAACAAATTTATCCTTCATTGATAAGTTCCGTCAAACAGAGCCAGATTAAGATAGGAAGGTAGTCTTTGAGAGCAATACGAAGTTCTTTAAGGGCCTTGTTCATGTGATAATCTACACCTTTGACCGAAATACCTAGTATTTGGGCAATTTCCTTTCCCGATTTATTTTCAAAGCGGCTCATGATGAATACCTTTTGAGTTTGTTTCGGTAATTGGTTAAGAGTTTTCATTACGATAGATTTGATTTCCTGTGAGAAAATATAGCTGGGGTTACAGCCTTCCAAGTTTGAGATTCGGATAGCCAGTTCACGCTGTTTCCATTGTATAAGATCATCTTTGGTATTTTCTCGTCGTACTTGTGTCTTGAGATAATCCAGCGATTTATGTTTCACGATGGTGATAAGGAGAGTCATGGGATTATCAACCGATTCCACCTTCATGGTTTCGAGCAATTGCAGGAAGGCATCCATAGTAATGTCTTCAGAAACTTGCTTATTTCGCACATAAAAGCAGGCAAAGTTGCAAACCTTATTGAACGAACTTTTATACAAAAGATTAAATAGTTCCACTTCCGAAAGACTACCATGTGTCGACATTTCATTTATTTTTAAGATAAACTATTTGCAAAATAGTTTTTTTTTGCAAAAGTTACAATCTGACTGTGTAAATTTAAATAATTATTTTTTCTATTTAGGAGAGGGAACATAGTATTACCTCCTAAAAGGGTTTACATGTATATGCCTTTTCCTTATTGCTTATTATTCGGTGATATCAAGAAGCTGATAATTGAAGCAGTTGCAATGCCATTCATTCGTGCGAAAATATGGCTTTGAATTATTTCACCGCAAACTGAACACTGTTTAAAAGAGCCTTTATTTACCCAATTATGTTCGCAAGTTTTATTTTAGATTTTTCTCGGTTTGACTTAACCGATTGAGAAATAAACTTTTAGCGAATTATTTGAGAAATAGAAGTAACGATTTAGCAACTGTGCGAATTTCAGTGTTTTACGTTGCTATGCTGTCAAATAACTCTTTCATCTGCAAATATAATATGTTTTTCCAAAAACGAAAAAACATCAAGCGTGTTTTTCTGAATGGGATGGTAATTATCCCTTGATTAATATGGGGTATCTATATTCCAAATGTCCACTGAATCATTTTTTTGATATTCATTAAAATCAGAGATGGCATCATTTATCATTAGTGTATTCTCTCTAAACATTGAACATTTTGAAACATCATTATCATTGCAATATTTTGGATTACCACATTTTTTATACAATTTGCAGAACTTGCTTCCACTCATATCTTCTGCTTGCCATTTACATAATTGGCAATCTTTCTTTAAATACCCATCAAGATACGCTTTAACTTTTCCAATTGTATATAAACCACCACTATTGATAAAATATGGTATGCAATCATCATATGGCATACTTATTTCATAGATTCCCTTTCTGTGGTGATTGTAATTCCTACAAGTAAACGTATCTCGTTCAACATAGCTTTTCAAAGTATGATGTAAGATATATTTTGAAAAGGTTGCGCAAAGTCCTCTGCTAAAACTTCCTTACGTTTAAAGTTGTGCAACTTAACTTTTTCACATTCATTTAAATTTGTGGAATTTACAATATCCAAAATATCTTCTTCTGACTGAATACTAAGTTCAATAATACGAATGCCCGATTTTTTCTTTTCTTGACTGCATTCATGTGTTACAAATACTTCAATGAAAATAGGCAAATTAGGATTAGTCTTGTTTTCGCAATACAAATCGGCTATAAAGTCTCTACACCTATGTTCTTGGATGCATTTTGAATAATTAAGTCTTTAAATCAAATTGCACTTTCTTTACCCTCTTACAGTTTATCTTGTCATAGAAAACACAATTATCATACTTGTCGCACTTTTCATAACTATCCATAGATAATATGATATGCTCTTTCTGATTAAACCAATTCATTATCATTATCTCAGCAATGGAATGTAGATATTTGTCGTAAGAACATTTGTCAGCCTTATGCGCAAAATGCCATTCCACGTTTAGCTATCATCTCACTGTGACAATAAGGACAAAAATATCGTTCGTTTGAATAATATACATCCTTTATATCAACGATGCAATTATCGGTGTTAAGTGCAAAATGTTGATAAGTGTGTGAATGTTTCATTTTATAAGTACCGACTAATAAACTCCTTCTTTTTCCCTAATTATGCCAATGTTTTCATCTGTCGATTTTGATTTTTACACGACTATTTGGTCAAAATTCTTTTTCCCCACTTGTATTTGACCATTTGAAACACATATAGAAAAACATTTTTCAAAGTCTTTTTATATATAGATTTTCCATTTTTATCAACGACTTTTACTTTGACTTTATATTTATCTGATATAAAATAGTCAGGAGTTATTGACTTGAAAGACATCGTAACATCTTCATAATATTTCCCTTCAATATCAAGAAATGCTACTTTACGTACAACTTCCATATCAGTTAAAGGCTTTGCTGTTTCTGGTTCACTTTGAGCAAAAGCCAAAGGACACGTAAACAACATAATTAACAGCAATACAGACATTTTTTGCCTTGTCTAAAACATAAGTGTTAGTGATTTTAGTCATATCTATTATTTTTTTAATGATAAAAAGCGCAGACATTCGCCATACGCTTCACGGTTCACCACAAACCACAACTAAATATGGGAAGTCTGCGCCCATATTCGGGGCAGTCCCAATATTAGTTGTTGCTCTTTACTTGTAGTGGTGATTGTGAAGCTATCGAGCAATATGTCTTGGAACGAGTTATCTCAATCCAACTGCAAAATACAAAAAAAAACGTGATAATCCATTCAATATAGGTAGATTATTCGGCTGTTTTCTTTGAACTATAGTTTTATACCCCTATTTTGCCTTGGCTTCGGTATTCCAATAGCTTCTCTAAACTCGCTCATCTTTTTTCTGAACCAACTCACGTGTGGAACTCCGTCAATATTGAAATCGAATTTTCCGTTTTCATTCTCCTTGATGGCGCAGATAGAACGCTTGGTTTCAAAACTTTGGTTGAACTCCGAAGAGTAGAGTTTACCTTTAATGGCAACATCCTTGAAAGTGCATAGTCTTCGGATAATACCGTCATCGAAACCCAAGCGGTCACGCAGGAAATTTATTGTCGGTATCAGCTTTTCCACGTATGGGAAATAGCATTTGACAAAATTCACGAACTCGGACAGCTTACCATTCTGTTGCTCATATGTGCTTTTCATTTCCTGCATCTGTTTGGCTTGTTGTCGTTCCCGTTGTCGGGCTTCTTCTTCAAGTTCAATGATGCGGTTTTGCAGGGCGGTGTTCTCCCTTTCCAATGTCTTGACCTTGTTGCTGCCGAAAAGAGAACCGACACTCTCGGCGATGTTGGCGGCTGCGACGGTTGCCGCCCCTTTCAGCTTCTCGGTCTGTATTTCTTTTTTCGCCCGTCTTAGTTCCTCCCGTGCCGTTTCTTTCTGCTGTTGCAAATCCACCACTTCCGCTTTGAGGTCGTCGGAGAGTTTCTGTATATCCCGATAATACTGCTGCGTGGACTTGTGGCGAGCCTTCGAGCCGTCTACAGGCATAACCTTTAGGGGTACATTCTAAAAGGTGAAGATTTAACCTTTTTATTATTTCTTAACACTCAAAGAGCGGTGGTAGAGGGTATTTTCCCTCTTTTCGGTACTTTATTGATGGTTCGATGTTCCCATCTTTCCACATTGCTTGGCTCGTTCGCACAAGCCACTACAAAGGTACTACAATTTCCAATAAAGGCAAGAGGACAGCAATTCAAATCTATTATTTTTGAGGGAGTGAAATCTGCCGCTTGCCAAATTTCTCTCTGTCGAAAATAATAGTCCTCTGAAAAGAATGAAAACAGCATTGATAAAATTGCCTATTAAGGGGGGCTATGCTGTTTTATGCTATTATTTCGTCAGTCGTTTATCTCCGTTGCCGGATGCAGTTTTCAGCCAAGCCGATGAATAAGAAAAGGTTTTGGAGCTGTTTACTCTCCAACGAAGGACGAAACTGCTCCAAATGGTTTACCGCTTGAACTTTTCGTTTTCTAAAAGAGGTTTGGCAACCTTTGCATCCGACAAAAGGAGATAAATGACCAGATATATAACAGTAGTATTACATTAAGGTAAAGAACAACCATGGTATAGTATTATTGCAATTTAACTATTTAAAGTTTGTTTATAATCAAATCATTTAAAGATTTTTGTCCTTCTATGATTTTTTGTATTTGATAAATGTCGTAATTAAATAAAAAATATCACGCATAATGACTTTTTCTTTTTTCTAAATTTCTTCAAATGACAAATTATTGTTACCTTTGTAATGTAATGTAGTTAATGGTTGCGCTTATAAAGTCCTTGGAAAGGATTTATGTATAAAAGAGGTAGATGTTTACTCTGTTCTTGCCTGGATTATCAGCATCACTGATATGAAATAACAGAAAAAAAATATACAATGGCTAAGCGGACGGACAGGCAGGGAAATAGTACAGATTCCCAATCCCCCTCTTTATAATACATTGCGTATAAGATTTATTAACTGTCTGGTCTGGGGAATCTACAGAGATTTAACGAATCAAGATGGGAAGAGTCAGTCTTTGTCTTGTCATAATGTTCTTCATCTGTAGTGCTCAAAAAATTGATGCACAAGTACAGAATATCAGAGAGAAACAAGATACCATTTCGGCGACTAAATCATTAGAGCATATCAGGCCCGAGAATATCAAGAAGGGACCATTGAATAATGCTTTGGATGTATTGAGTGGTCAGTCTGCCGGTGTGAACGTCACCACTAATGGGACTGACAGGCTCGCTATGCTGAATAGTATCCGTGTGCGTGGTACCACATCCATTATGGGTGGCAATGACCCGTTAGTAATTATTGACGGAGTGACATCTGACATCGCTACGCTATCTACCATATATCCCGCAGACATCGAGAGTTTCACTATTTTGAAGAATGCTACCGAAACGGCAATGTACGGTTCCCGTGGTGCTTCAGGTGTAATTGAGATTAAGACCAAGAAAGGAACGGGGCGAGGTTTCGAAATATCATATGATGGCAACTACGGATTCGAGTCAATGTATAAACATCTGCAAATGCTCAACGGCCCGGAGTATATAGCTACAGCAGAGGCACTTGGATTAGATTACAATAATGGTGGCTACAACACCAATTTTTCACGATGTAATTACTCGTACGGGCTTGATACATCAGCATCACTTGGCTTTTAGCGGTGGTTCGGAAAACTCAAACTATCGAGCATCGTTCGGTTTTATGGATCATAATACAATTGTCAAAGTTAACGATTACCGAAATTTAGTGGTAAAACTTGATGCTACACAAAAGGCTTTCGATGGTCGCTTAGTTGGCGATTTTGGTGTATATGGCTACTCGTCAAAGATACACGACATTTTCGATACACGAATGCTGTTTTACTCGGCAGCTGCACAGAATCCTACATATCCAGCAGGAACTGATGTTAATGGCAACTGGGTGAAGAACTCGGCTGCATCACACATCAACCACCCCGGAGCACTCCTCTATGAGAAAAATGACTCCGAAGAACGGAATTTCAATACACATTTGGGGCTGAAATTTAATATCCTTGACAATTTGATATTGTCGGCTTTCGGCTCTTATTCATATTCATCTACGGGAAATGCTCAATTTTGTCCTACATGGGTGTGGGCGCAAGGCAATGTTTATCGTGGAGAGTTCAAGGGTGAAGACTACTTTACAAATGTGTCCCTCTCATATAACAATGCTTGGGGAGACTCACACCTTGATGCTGTTGTTGGCGCAGAATATCTTAAACAGGTAAGGACTGGTTTATGGGTGCAGGCAAAAGGAATAACAACAAATGATTTCTCCTATAATAACATCGGAGCAACATCATCGCGTCCTTTCGGTGGTACGAGCAGTAGCTATGAAGACCCGTCACTTGCTTCAATAATGGGTAGTGTCACATATAGTTACAAGGATAGATATTCTATTGCGGCAGCACTCCGTGGAGATGGCTCTTCAATGGTAAGCGATAACAATACTTTCGGATTCTTCCCATCAGTATCACTGGGTTGGGATGTAAAAAAAGAAGGCTTCCAGAAAGGCAAACTTTTTTTGTTTGATAATTGATTGATAACCAGTAGTTAGTTTCGCTTAAAAAAGCTAATCTCTACTTATAAGCATACATAGAGGGTTTCAATAACCAACTGATACTGAAGACAAAAGTATATAAAAAAGTCGGATTGTAAAACACTGGAAAAGAAACCTTCTTTTATCAATCAAGGAAATCAAAAAGTGTATAGAGCAAAGTGGCGCATGTATGGTATAGATAATTCCGTACATGCGCCACTTTCTTAATCATCTGATTTGCATTGATTTACATTAATTGTTATTATATACTATCATTTGGTACTGATAAGCATTGATTTTGCTTGTGGGGTGTATTATTGTCCACCTAAAAAAATCAAGAATATCTCCTTGAAACGGGTTTGACGAGCAGGTCGATGTGCTCGTGTTCAAGGATATGTTCCATAGCCTTGTATATGGGCATCTTTTCGATACCGGCAATCTTCAGGGCTTCCATCTTGATGGTATTCTCGATGAGCAACAGGTAGTCTTCCTCCTTCAGCTCAACATATTTCTGTGACTGTGATTTTAATTTTGCCATATTGATGTTGTTATTTGTTTCCGAAGTCGGCAGGAATCTCACCCCACAGGCGGTTGTCCCAGTGCAGCACTTCGATGTCCTTGATTCTTGCCTCCATCACTTTGAGGAATATCTCCGCTTTCTGCAATGCCGGGCATCTGCGTGAAGAGGCTGTCTGTTTGTTACGATACCACGTGATGGCTGTAATGCTGTCCGAGTAGATTGTTCGCGGACTTTCCGGATGTTCCATGACATATCTGACCGCCTCGACAATGCCGAGAAACTCCCCGATATTGTTCGTCCAGTTACCGATAGCTTTGGAAAAGAGTTCTTTTCCTGAAGAGAGGTCGACAGCCCGGAAGCGTGTCAACCTCTCTTTTGCAGAATGGGCACCGTCGGTCGCAATACCCACGACCGGTTTTTCTTTCATTGAATTCCTCCCTGATGTCTGTCTCCCGTATAGATGAACCCGTCGGATTCCATACGTCGTACCAGAGCACGCGCCTGATTCAGATAGTCGGTGATGACACCTTCCTTGTACTTGATATCCTTGCGTCCCTTGAGGATTTCCAGCACACCGTCTATTGTGCGGCTCATTACGCTCTTGCCGTCTTTCGGGTCGAAGAAAATCTTTTTGTTGCCGAACGTCACAGTTACTTGATACAATGTCTTCGGGACGATCACTGTTTCCACATGCGCCTGAAATAACACGGGGGTAGCGGCAACGACTACATACCCGTTGGCTTTGTGCATGGGTTTCAACTCTACCGAGTATAGTATGTTTGGCTCGAGAGTTCCTTTCAGGTCTTCCGAAAGGACACAAATCTGCTTGCCGAATCTTGAGTCTTCACGGACTCCCATCAATTTACGTGTCTTGGAATGGCGCGAAACGAACCCTATCAGTTCGCCCGTCTCTTCCGATCTCGCAAACTTCAGTTGCGATTTTTCCGATGTCATATTACTGTTCTTTCATATTCAATCTATTGCTTTCAATTGACAATCTGTTTTCAATGGGTCACTTTTCCATACAAATATATGCCAATTTTTCACGCCAACAAAACGTTTTAGTTATTAATTTTCAGATGGTTATGTGTAATATATATAGAGAAAAGGCTGCATTCAGTACAGCCTTTCCTCCTCTGTAAAATGACTGAAACGCTCGTCAGTATCAGAAGTTTGCAGTAGATAACGGCATTTCCAATAACGGTAAATCCGCCTTCCGTTGGGTATACAGTGATTTATATCGTCAGCATTCAGATATTGGTTCCCTTGTTCCGTACCGTGGTGCATCCATGTAGCGCACCCGGGCAGGTCCGGGTTGTTCCGGACATAGAAGTCCATTTTCTCTTTACCGGCGACAAAGATATTGTGTATCCGTACGTCCTTATCGATAGGAAACCGGTAGGCGTACAACGCGAAGTCACAGATGTCGGTTTCCAGCAGGTTGCCGCCAAAGTGTTCGGGAGCTTTCCGTTTCAGGTTCTCGAACCCCTCCAAAATACCCGGCCTGTCGCATATCTCGGCAAACCTTTCATCCGTTACCGGCGCAGCCGTCGCATAAACCACCCGAAAACCATTATCCGTACTGTCCAGTACCATGACATGCGCGACTATCCCCGGTGATTTGTTGATACTTTCGTCAATGCTGTCCGAGTCCGTGGTCAGACAGCATTTCAGCGTTCCGATGATTAATACCGCTACCACCAACAGTGTCCAAGGACCTATTGCTGCCGCTATCAATATCAATTCATCGGCCCGTTTCCGTATTTGTTTCATTGATTTTGAGAATGTGGCGGCCGGATACCCCCCGGACCTCGGACACGCATACCTTGCATCCTGCATCCAGCAACCGGTTTCTACATTCTTCCAAGGCGGCGTCGGAAATCCTGATGGCAGGTATACCTGCCGCCGTCATCTTGAACCGGGGCACTTCCGTGATCCGGGTAATCGTTTCGGCATCATCAAAATACGCCTCGAATGAATCTCCGACATGGAAAAGGATGATGGTTTCCACGCCATGCCTTTCCTTCATGCCGCCGTAACAGCGGCGAATAATCTCTTCCTTTTTCATATCAAATAGATATATTAGGTTTGATGTCAGCCAAACATGAAAGTGCCTGTAATCCGTTCAACTGCCGGGCTTTCGTCCGAAATACATATACAGACTTTCTTCATCTGACAAATATACAATAAATTACGGAACGACCCATGTCTATTGCATGAAACTATCCTTTCATCTTCACCTCCCTTCTTTCAAATTGTTCGCGGATGATTTCAACGAGTTGTCCGATGCTGTCGATTTTGTGACTCTTACCGCAGGCTTTGCCATGGAACAATGGCGTGAAGTACAGGTTAAAATCCTCATCGATGGAAAAACCTCCCACGAGGACGATACCCGCCTTGATACGGTAATACTCGCCGTACATGGCGTAATCATCCGTAGTTTTGGTGAACCCGTACTCCGGCAACAAGTCCGGCAAAGTGTCCAGGATCGGCCGGATAACATCCTTGAGAAAATTCGGGGTCTCAACTTCCTTTTTCCGTTTCCGACCTTTTCTGCCGGTTCCGTTATCGTCTTGCAGGTAATGGGCATCGAAACGATCCTGATACCTTTCTGTCAGTTCCTTAATATCCATATCCTTTATACATTTAATTGTTTTCCTCAAGCCACTCTTCCAGTGTCATGGAGGCCTCGAAACCGTATTCGTCAATCTGTACATAGCCGTCCTTTTCCGTGATAAACTCTTTCCTGGTCAGGATGGTTCCGCCATGATTTACCATCACCGTCGGTTCGATGGTCGCCAGACGGTCCCCGTCATCCGACTCCCGGATATCGTATGCGTACAGTCCCTCCGGAACGGCATTCCGGTCAATCCGCATATCCGTAAACAATGCAGGCGTGTCATTGATGGTCATAGACTCAAAGGTCTCGTTGCCAATGTTTTCTTTTGTAATCATATTTATTGATTCAAATAGTTTATTATTCCTGCTTGGGAAGTTCAATGGCTCTTACCCAATTGTTCCGGTCATCAAAACATTCATCATTGATGTTGGCCGTAAATTCCAGCGGTGTCATCTTCTCAACCCGCGTTGCGGGGTTATTTTCGTAATCAACGATGATTTTCCCGGCCGGAACGTCACGTTCAAATTCGTCCAGCGGGAAAGAGAATATCCATATTTCCCGGTCTTTATCTTCCCCAAGAAACGCCTTGAGGTTGTCTGTATAAGCCTGGCATTTGTCCCACGAGGTTTCCACGAATGAAATGATTTCCTCTTCCGGTTTGCCGGTACGGTCTTTCAGGAATGCAACGGCATTCCCTTTCCAGATATCCTGCTCGACACAGAGTTCCAGATAACGTTCCCAGACTGTCACCAGCCAGTCCATGTTAATCTCATGCAGGTGGCGGCAGGTGAAACGCTCCCGGCTTTCCGCGTTGTAAAGCGTGCAGCTTCCGTCCGTGCGTATCTCCTCCAACCGGTACATGGTGTATACCGGTATCCCGTGGCCATACCCGTCTTCCCCTTCCTCCTCGACATATACCGTATGGGGCAACATATTTTCCGGCATTTTCGGTATCGCACACAGGTTGGCTATAACTTCCTGTTCCAACGCTTTTTGTTTCTCCTGTATTCTCATTGTCTATCCATCTTTTAGTATGATTTTACCTTCTTGAAATAATCTCTGTTTGTAACGACGGTGGTTGCGTATATTTTCGGTATGTTTCTTCCGGTCATATTTATACAAGCCTTTTGCCTTGTTCTCTCTCAGCAGTTCCTTGTTCCGCTCTTCGCTTTCTGGGTTCACAATGAAGGTTATCAGCCTGCGGCTGACACCGTATTCCCGGGCAGCTGGCGCTGGCTGACAGCTTCTGTCATGTAACGGTGGAAAATTTCAGCCTTCTGAAAAGGAGTGAGCTTCTGCCTGCGGTCATATTGTGTCCCGCTGATGATTATTCCCGAGCTTTTGTATGGCATGGTGAAGTCTGTTTTTCGTTTGTGGTCCATGAATGGTAGATGCGTTGTTTGCCATCTAAGGAGAGTAGAAACCAGCGGCTATAAATCCGTTCCAGCGTTTCGGTGTCGTGCCCGTATATCGGTCCCAGTTCGTTTGCAAACATCGCCGCTACCTTCAGCCTCCTGGTATCGGACAGCTTCTCCCACCAGCGGCAAATGGTCTTGTACTGCTTCACGTCCGTTACAAGGTCCGGAACCGGAGCGGAGGAGATATATTCCGCCTCTTTGCCGCACGGTGCCTGCCAGAACCCCTGTTCGCAAAGAGCGCGTTGCTCGTCACAAACCCGTTCTGCAAAGGATTTGAGTGCCATTTGGAATATCTTTCTTTCCAGTTCCTTACGTTCCATGGACAGTTCATGCACACCCACGTTCAGCCCGTGCTTATTGCGTTCATCCGGGGAAAGCTTGTTGCTCAAGGCTTTCCTGACCAGTTCCAGCCGTTCTTTCAGAGGGCCGTATTCGTTGTTATCTAAATACCGGTTAAACAGTTCCTGTTCGTTTCCGGGCAGTATGAATATATTTTCCATCATGCATCATTTAAGTTATCGGATGTGAATAGGATATATCGCAGTGGATAGCGGGTGTCGGGGTGCGGAAATAGCCACGAGATCCCGTGCCGTCAAGGGGCGCAGAAAAACGGCATCGAACTCCTGAGTATCGTCTTCACGGATATCTCGGACTTCAATGATCCATGTGCCTTCATAGCGGCACCAGGCAATCACCTCCAAAATCATTTCCTTTCTGTAGTCAGCCGGTCCGTCCCCGAAACTTTCACGTATCCGCTTAATTGCATCGTCTGTCAGCCGGACAAATTCCCCTTTGCGGAACGGAGCTTCCGGCGTAACGGCAGGAGTCAGCATCTGCCAGTCTTCATGTCCGTCCAGGTCTTCCACAGCCATTGCGTAGGCTTTGTATTCAGCTTCGGTCTCGAAATGTCGGGTTATCACATATCCCCCGGATTCGGCCGTGCTCTCCACCGACGAGATATCCCCGGTTTTCCTGTATATGCTTACAGTATCCTTACCGAGTAGAACTTTTACTGTTATCATTATTGTCAGATGGTGTGGTTTTATTATAAATGGAACTCCACGTCTTCCTCCTCGAACTCCGTGTCGTGGTCCTCGTTGTACCCCTCGACGGTCGAACCAGGGACATAGGTCTCTCCGCCAATCCCATAACGTCCGGCATCGAGCAGTTTCCGAAGGGTTTCGGTGTCCCCGTTTAGAATCCTTTCGATGTCCTCCCGGCTGCCCCGGACGCTAATTCCGAGACGTAGCCAGAGATTTTCCTCTCTCGAGGTGTCCGCCTCTTCCGACCGGTGGCGTATGATATGATAATCACTCCATCCGTCGGCATCGTTTACCCCGGCGATGTAGGCATTGTACTCCGCCTCAGTCTCGAACTCTTTCTCGTCCACGACGCCCCCGTTATCCGCCAGCCATTCTTCAGAAGGCAGTTCATTGTTCTCTTCATATTCCCGTACGGCGTCCTCGCCGAAAATCGTTGTTATCTTTATCATGTGTCTTTGGGTTTTGAATATTTGTTATTTAATGGTTATCAAACTCGTTTGCCCGAACCGGTTTGATTCGGTTCGCAGACAGCCACCCGGTTTCCGGCGCGTATCAGTTTGGGGAGATACACGTCCAGGTCACGAAAAGAAAACCGCAGTTCCTTGACGCCTTTCCCTTGCCCGTCGACGCGTTCGGCGGTGGCAATGCCCAAAATGCCGGAAGCGGCGATGGCATCATCCTCATACAATTCACAAGATTCCCCGTTTCGGAAAATGTACAGGGCATCCGGGTGCGCCGCTTTCATCTCGCGGTATTTTCCCATCATGTCGGAAACTCCCGGGACATTTCCGTTCCCCGTTACATTCCGGGTCTCAGTAGGTTCCTCGTGGCGTCGATGTCGATGAAATTCGTCCAGCCGGCTTTATGAAGTTCGACAGCAGCTTCCCGCAGGGATACCTTCCCGTTCTCGACCTCCTCTTTCAGGGATTCGAGAATGTTCTTGATTTTATAATCATTCATCATATTTTTTATTCTTTGGTTACATTGTTACTTGTTCCGACGGTATTCCGGTCAAGGGGAAAGCACCCGTGGCCTCCGGTAACCCGTCCGATACACTGCCCGTCCGTCAGGATTTCCCCGACAGGTAATGCCCGATGGACTTGTAACGGTTAGGAATGTTCGCGTTCTCGTTGAAACCGTTCAGGCAGTGGAGCAAGGCATCTTCGAGCGTGACATAACGACGGTCGAAAGTTTGGATATTATCCAGACAATAAGCATTTACAGCG
>OKWC01000088.1_pt1 | contig 16864 bp, 23 predicted proteins | sample 1606971 | NCBI WGS metagenome assembly OKWC01 (sample SAMN04414076, study PRJEB24778) | human gut metagenome | material: faecal | host: Homo sapiens
CCGCGTTCTCGTTCGACCGCCGTACGAAAGATAACAGAGAAAACGGGCGTGAAGGCGGAGGCATCTCGCTGGACGACCTTTTCGAACGTTATGACGAGCTTCAGCGGCAGGAACTCGGTGAGAAGACCGAGGAAGGCCAGGAGCTGCGTGCGATGATCCGCGGCTACATCGAGCAGGAAGGGCTCTCCGTGCGTGTCACACGCTCCACGAGCAACCGGGAACTACTCGACCTGATCGAAAGCGAGATGGAGGGTCCGAAGCCCAGTGACGAACCGGAGGATGTCCCCGGGGAGGAAGAAGAGCAGCCGGAGGAAACGGAAGAGCGTGCCGGGCGTCCCCGCCACCGCAGATAAGCCTTTCACAAGTTCTTGAATTCTAATCCGACGGGAGGCATCCGGGCCTCCCGTCCTAATCACAATCACTTAGTATGAAAGAGAACAAACCCTGCCTTTTGTTATTGAATGACATCCACATCTCGAAAGACAACATCCCTGCATTCCAGGCCAACTGGCAGGAGGCCATGGGAATTTGCAGGGAACGGGATATCCGGGAAGTGGTTGTCGGAGGAGACCTGTTCTTTTCCCGTGCCGCCCAGACACTCGATGTCCTGCTGGCCGTCAGGGATATGCTTGTATCCGCCGCGGACCATGACATTCATGTCACGCTGGCGGAAGGGAACCACGACAAGGTGAACCAGGAATCCCTGCGCGGATATTGTCATGTCTTCGACCGGCATCCGAATGTGACTGTCGTGGATGAGTACCTGACCCTGTGCCGCCCGGAATGGAAGTTCGCGCTCCATGTAATGAGCTATTTTCCGGAAGACGGCTCTTTTGCCGAAAGGCTCGGACGATTGGCTGCGGAAGCGCTTTCCGGAGAACCGGAGCACTTCCTCTACATCCATGAGGGTATCAACGGGGCATTGGCACAGCCTTCGGAAAAGGAACTGCCTGCCAGGATATTCTCTCCTTTCGACAAGGTCTTTGTCGGCCATTACCACAACCGTACCGTCATTCCGGGGACGGGAATCGAATATATCGGTTCCTCGCGCCAGCATAACTTCGGGGAGGACGAGGAGAAAGGATACACGGTGCTGTATACGGACGGCACGTACGAGTTTGTCAAGAACCGCGTGAACATGCGGTACCGTGTCATGGATATGCCGGCGGAACGTGCCGGGTTGCACCTGATGGACGAGCTGCGTGAAATGGAGGCCGATGGTCGCTACAAGGTCAAGGTGCGTGTCCATGCACCTGCCGCCGCGATGAAATCGGTGGACAAAGCCGCCTTGCTGGAAGCCGGAGCGGCGAAGGTAGAACTGGTTGCCGATGACGAGCAGCTGCCGGAGGCGGTATCCTCTTCGCTCTTCGAGAAATTCGACAGCCGCCGCATCCGGGAAACCTACGAGGACTTCTGCCGGGAGAAACAGATCGAGGATGTGTCGATGGGATTGGAGTATTTATCTAGAATAGAAAACAGATCATGTGGAAATTAAAGACGATAGAAGCCGAAAATCTCTGCGCCTTCCGTTCGCTGTCCTACATGCTGCGGCAAGGCGTGACGACATTGATTTTCGGCGATAACCGGGACAATGAGTCCCAGCAGTCGAACGGGGCCGGCAAGTCTGCCCTGTTGGAATGCATTGCCGTGGGTATCACGGGCAGCCCGCTTAGAAAGATACGCTCGGAGGAGATTATCAACGATGCAGCGGAAGAATGCCGTATCGCTTTGCGTTTCATCAACGATTCCGCCGCCGAGGAACTGCTCGTCAACCGCCGTATCCCGCGCAAGGGGGCTTCCTCTGTCAGCTGTACGCTTTACCGTGGCGGCAAGCAGGTGGTAACCGATGAAGCGGTACAGCCTTCGGTGGATGCCTATAACCGGTATATTCTTGACAAACTGGGTATCACACGCGACGAGCTGCTCAACAATTTCATCCTTTCCAAATACCGGTATGAGGATTTCCTCTCGTCATCGGACAAGGAGAAGAAAGAGGTCATCAACCGCTTTTCCAACGGTATCCTGGTGGATGAAGCCATCGCCAAAGTGGAGGAAGACATCGTGCCGCTCTCTGAAAAGAAACGGCAGGTGGAACTGGAACTGGCCGGGTTGGACGGGCGTATCGGGATGTTACAGGAGCAGATACGCAAGGAGGAGGAAGCCGGAGCCGAGCGGGGGCGTACCCGTGTGGAACGTATCATGGGACTGGAAACGGCCATAGCGGCCAAGAGGGAGCAGATCCGTACCGGGCACGAGAACGTGGACAGGCTTGAGGAACAGCTTGCCGGAGTGCAGCGGGCGGACGAGGCTTTGCAGGAACTGGAAGCCGGAGATACCGCATTGGAAGCATGTCTGGAAAAGATAGCGGAAATGATGTCCCTCTTTCCCGATGCCCGGCAGACGGACTGGGACAAGGTCATTGCCGAAAAGAAAGGACGGTTACAGACCGCCACAGAGCGGCTGAAGGATTGCGATGCCGTCTTGAAGCAGGCGGAACAGGAACTGAAAAACAGGACTGACGGCTGGGAACAGTTCAAGAAGGAGTATGCCGCATTCTGTGAGGCATACAGGGATCAGTCCGATACGACTGCGGAGAGACTGCGGGAAATCGACATCCGTCTGCGCGACCTGTCCGGCAGCATCGAGGAACTGCGTCATAAACGGCGTATCGTTTCTGCCGGTATTGACGGCCTCTCGAACAAACTGGCCGGCTCCATCACCTGTCCTTTCTGCGGGCATGAGTTTCTGGTGGCAGAACCACAGTTCGACATCGAGGCCGGCATGAAGGAACTGAAGCTCCGTCAACGGCAGCTCACGGAAATCAACGGCCGTATCGATGAGAAGCAGGAGGAGACGGATGCCGTGGAGTTGCAGCAGAACCGGCTGAACCATGAGCGCCGGATATTGGAAGGCAGACGCACCGGATGGGAGGAGCAGCTGGCCGGGCACGAACGGGCCATCAGGAATGCCACCCGCCACGTGGAAGAGGTGGAAAGCGGGCATAAACGCATCGCTTCCGAAATTACCGCCCTGCAAAGTGAAATCGAAGGTGTCCGCCGCAAGGTATTCGACGAGGTGTTCGGATTCATAGACGAGCGCAATGCCGCACTGAACCGCGGCATACGGGTAGGCAAGGAAGATATACAGGCTGCGGCCTGCGCCATCGACACTTTGCAGGCCACGATCCGGGAGCTGGATGAGGCGGCTTCACCCGACCTCATACAATCGCTCAAGGACACTCTCCGTGAAACGCGCGGGAAGTCCAACGAGGCGGCAGGGCGCAAGACGGCCGTCGATGCCCGGGTCCGTGCCCTGGAGATACAGCGGGAACGGTTCGTGCAGTTCAAGACCTATCTGGCCAACACGAAAATCGAGCGCTCAGCCGTATCACCAACGAGTTCCTGCAAGACATCGGCAGCGACATCCGTATCCGCTTCGACGGGTATACCGTCCTCAAGAGTGGTAAGGTAAGGGAGAAAATCTCCATCTCACTGCTGCGCGACGGCATGGACTGCGGCTCGTTCGGCAAGTTTTCGGCAGGCGAAGCCGCCCGTGTGAATTTGGCGACCATCCTTGCCATGCAGAAACTCGTGAACAGCAACTGCGACGGGGACAAGGGACTGGATCTGCTCGTGCTGGACGAGATACTCGAGGCGGTCGATGAAGCGGGGCTGGCCTCCATGTTCGAGGCGCTGAACTCGCTCGGCGGTACCGTGCTGGTAGTCTCGCACGGGAATGTGGCTGAAGGCTATCCGCATAAACTGGTAATCGTGAAAGAGAATGGCGAATCGAGACTCGGAGAATAGCGTACTGACCCGGGAGCAGGTACTGGCGCTGGACATCGCCACGCATACCGGATACTTCTCCCTGCATGAGGCCGGGACATGGAACTTCACCGAAAGCAAACGGCGCAACGGCAACAAGATGCACGGCGCTTTCAGGACTACGCTGCTCTCGCTGCTCCGTCGTTACGGCATCCGCCGCGTCGTGGCCGAGGATGTGAGCGTGAACCGCCATTTCTACGACATGCGGCGGCTCTCGGAACTCAGGGGTATCCTGCTCGAAGTGTGCGATGAACTGGATATCCCGGAACCGGAGTTCGTCAACCCGGCTGTCCTCAAGAAATGGGCGACGGGAGACGGACACGCCACCAAGACGCAGATGGTCGCGGCCTGCAAGGACAGATACGGTATTGTCCCGGTGGATGACAATGCGGCGGATGCCTGCCACCTCTTCTACTATTACATCCGCAGGCACAGGCTGTGACAAGCCGACAACGGTTTGGATTTTTTCCGGGCGGCGGTAATGCTGCCGCCCGTTTTTTCAATTGACGCTCACGGTAGCTGACAGATTAGGACATGAGATTCATTATCAACCTTTTCAGTCAGTGGAAACGTGGAAAAGAAAGATGTGTTTATTGCGGTTCTCCAGCCTGAAGACGAATCCGCGAGACAGAGGGCGGAACTTCTCAGAAAATATGTGATGCCGCACAAGAATCTGATATACAGCATTTGTATCAAATATACCTATAACCAGGAGGACATCGAGGACAACTACCTCGAGGCGTTGGCCAACTTCTTCAAGTATATGGACAGTTATGACCCGGCCCGTCCGGTAAAGACCTGGATCTATGCCGTGACCAAACGGCTTGTGGCGGACCTGAACAACCGCAACAGGAACCGCATGCCCCCGGACGACAATATCGACATTTCGGAAATATCCTCTTCGCTGTCGGATGAGGACGAACCGTCGGGAAACAGCATGGGGATGGACAACTACCGCGAGTTCTATAACGATGACATCCTCTGGGCACTGGACCGGCTCAAACCGATTTACCGGGAAGCCCTGCTCTTGCAGCAGGCTGGTTACAAACTCGGGGAAATCATGGAAATCACCTATAACAACGGTACTTTGCAGACCAGGAACGTAGAAACGGTAAAAAGCCGCATCTTCCTAGCCAAGACGCAGCTGCGCAAACTATTGACACGCGATGGAGAGAAAAGAATGGATTGACGGATGCCGGAGGCTCTTTACACGGCTGGTCCGCACCACGGTGTGGGCGGATTTTGTGTTCCCTACCGGCGGCAAGTCGGACAGGCAACTCGGGATGTGTTTCGACGGCTTGTGCCGGGAGTCGTCTCCGTCAGTGCGGAACGCCTGTCCGACTTCTGTATCTGCCAGACATATGCCATTTCCGGATATGATACCGCGTATCGCAGGAAATGGAACGTCTCCCATTCATTCGGAAAGAAAGCCATCGGCCGCTATCTCCGCTCGGGAAAGGAACGCCGCTACCGGGAGGACCGGTGGCTGAAGAGTTTCGGGCTGTCACGGCATGATTTGGCGCGGGCAGTGGAAGACCGCCGCAGCCATCCGTTCGGGCGTTTTATTTATCCGGAATACGAGGAGACGACCAAGCGGCGACTGCTCTCCACCGAAGCGGGATATCTCGTCTGTGCGCTCTCCACGCTGATGTGGCGCCTTTCTCCCCCGTCATGCTCAAAATGTGCGAAAGCGGAGCCATGCCGCAGAAGGACACAGGCGCGCTATCCGGAACTGTACCGTATCCGCTGTGAGGCGTGGCGGAAAAAGGAGGCGAAGCATGAGTGCCGTCAATCCGCTCAGTGCCGAGTTCCTGTATGAACTCTATGCCACGGCGCTCAGACAGGAACCGTTGTGTGCTGTCCTAGCCCGGCATATGCGTAAGGAATACCTGCCGGACCGTTCGTTCCAGCAGGTACAGGAGGCGATAGCCGTACACTTCAAGACATACAAGACACCGCCGTCGTATGCCGTGCTGGCACAGACCTTCCATGAGGATTACGACGCCATCGAGCTGATAGACACTTTCCGGGAGTATGACGAGGGACAGAGTGCCGAGGTGATGACCGACATGCTGGAGTCCTACATCAAGGGGGTCCGGTTGCAGTCGGTCTATGCGGAGGTCGGAAAACTGTATAACGAGAACAAACAGGACAAGGCGGAGAAGACTCTTCGGGAATATGCCGAGTGGCTGGCAGGGTTCACGCTGAAGAGTTCCTCGTTCGTCGATGTGGCCGCGACTTCAAGGAGCGTTTCGAGAGGAACCGCCGGCGCGAGGAGGAAGAGGAACGCTCGGCCGCCCCTCGTGTGTCCCGCTTCTACATCCCGTATCTGGATGCGCTCAATGCCGGACGTAACCTGCGAGGTCAGCTGACCTGTTTCCTGGCCAGCACAGGCGTGGGAAAGTCGCACATCGCCAAATGGATCGGTGTCAGGGCGGACATCGATGACGGGCTGCATGTGCTGCATTTCCAGCTGGAAGGTTCGGAAGAAGAGGCGTTGAACGCCTATTCCGGCGGACTGATTTCCAGGAACGCTACTATTACGAGCGGGGAAAGATTTCGGATACGGAGATGAGACATCTGGAAAAACTGGTCGCCTCGTATGCCGGAAGCATCACGGTGCGCAGTTACCCGCGTTTCAATGCCCAGGTCTCGACACTCGACATCAAGAACGGCATTTCGGAATACAGGAAGCTCAAAGGATATAATCCGGACATCGTGATTGTGGATTCGATGGACTTGCTGACGGATGCCAACCGCCGTTCATGGGGAGCCGACCATGAACGGGCGAAGCGTATCGCGGTGGCTAATGACCTGAGGACCTGGCGGCGGACGAAAAGGTATGGATGGTGGTGACTTACCAGTCTACCATCGAAGACCGGGAGTGGCTGAATGACGAGCGGAACGTGCTGACCGAGTACAACTGTTCGGAGGCCAAAGGTCTGGCCCGCCCGTGCACGCACCTTGTTTCGCTCAACCAGTCATCGGCTGAAAGAAAGGAGAACGTTATGCGCCTGCACGTGGCCAAACGACCGGTTCTTCAAGAAAGGAGACACTATCAGGATTGCCACCGACTACGACAATGAGGTGTTCTATGACGGGCAGAGGACACTGAATCTGAACAGGGAATAAAAAGCCATCGATCCGGATGCGGCGTGTCGGTGGCTTTTTGACTTGTAACGACTGGAATGTTGAGAATATATGGCAGCTTACATGCGTAAAACCAATTCCGGACAGATACGATTTTTATTGTATGCCCTTTGTATTCCGCCATATCGTCCGTTCCCCATGTTATCAACAGCAGGTTTTCACATTTCAATTCCTCTGCCGCCTCCAAGGCTTTCAGTTTCCGCTCACGGGTCTTGGCGTTCGAGATATCATACGACCTTTGTTCGAGGAAAGTTCGAATGACCTCGCAAATACAAATCCGTTATTTGTAGTAATTGGAAAACGATACTTTTCATTCAGTATGTTTATTGTACTGCACAAAAAATACGCTTTTTTATGTAGAGAGTGATCATTTTAGAAAAGTACATCTCTACACCTGATAATCAGCCAATGCTGATTATCAATCTCCTTATTTATATATTGTTTTATCGATTAGACAAAAGCAGTCATTTTTTGTCCAGCCGGGAAGACAATTTCTCTTTTCCTTTGGGTGGAAAGACCTTCCATGATTCTGCCGGTCTATTTTTATTGGGCTAATCCGGATTCTTTTTCCAAACATTTCAAACCAACCTGTAGCGGTCACGACTATACCTTAATATGGAACTGTCGGTACAGGAATATCAATATCTGGTTTCGGAGATAACCCGCGAGACGGGTGCCAAACGGGACGGGAGCGGTAAGAACCTTATCGTTCCGCGCTGCCCGTTCTGCGGAAAGTCGGGCGGTAAGTTCGGTATCTACATCGGCAAGGCGACTGCCCACCGCCGGCCTTTCATGGCCCACTGCTTCTCCTGCGGGGCATCCACCCGTACATTGGAGCAACTTCTGGCGGCTATCGGTCGCATGGACCTGATGGTTTTGCAGACAGCTGACATTGCCGCACCGTTGAACCTGCACCTGCTGGAGAAGGACGAGGCGGAAGAAATAGACGACGAACTGGTGCCGGTCGAATTGCCGGACTTTTACAAGCGCACTTTCCGGCATCCGTATTTGCAGCGGCGCGGCTTCTGTTTCGACGATTACGAGTATTTCCCGGTCGGGATAACCGGCAGGCTCAATCCGCGCTACGCGGACTATGTCGTCTTTCCGGTCATCGATGACTGTACGGTTGTCGGCTATGTCTCCCGCCATACCTGGCCGAAAGAGGATATAGACGCCCACAACCGCAAGACCAGACATAGCGGCGGGTACAAGATCCTGCGTTACCGGAACTCCACGGAAAACGACTTTTCCAGACTCCTTTATAACTACGATGCCGTCCGTATGGATGAAACCGATACGGTCATCCTCGCGGAAGGTATTTTCGATGTCATCGCCCTGACCCGCAGACTCGAACTCTATGACAATTCCCATGTCGCAGCCGTGGCCACTTTCGGAAAGAAAATATCCGATGTACAGATCTACAAGCTGCAATCGAAAGGCGTCAGAACCGTAGTCATCGGTTACGATGGTGATGCCGTCGAGTCGGTAAAGCGGACGGCTGAACGGCTGAAACCCTATTTCGAGGTTTTCATCGCGGACATTGCTGATGCCGCCAAAGACTGGGACGAACTCACGGAAGCGGAAATCTACGGGATTTTCGCCTGCCGCCTGCTGTCCGTCCTTGAATACAAACTCAAAAAAGTACAGGAAAGATGATACAGGAACTTTTCTCATGGCTCGATGCACAACGGATAACCTATATCCCGGTCGATACGGAAGTGGTGGATATTCCCGGCTTCGGGCGGCTTTTCACGGCCGACCTGTCGGGAGTGGAATCCATCTTCCGCGGCGACGGGGACAAGCTCGTGTTCAACCTGATGGAAAGTCCGGATGTGCTGATGGAAGAAGGAATCTTCCATGTGGCCTTCCCGTTCGGCAGGAACTGGTACTACTATGACCTGCGGGAAGAATTCCGTTTCAACCTGCTGAAATATATCGGCCGGCCCAAGCCTCCGGTACATGATGTACCTTTCGTGAACCTCGGCATCCATACCTCCTACGAGCTGCTGAACGCCTGCTGCTCGCCGGAAGATTTGTGCCGCAAGGCGAAATGGCTCGGGCATACGGCTGTCGGCATCTGCGACCGCAATACAATGGCCGCCACGCTGAACCTTCAGAAGGAGTGCGCCAATACCGGGCTGAAACATATATTCGGCTACTCGCTGACAATGATGCACGAAGAAGAACGTGTCGGGCTGAAGATTTATGCCTTGGATAACGAGGGGCTGCATAATCTGCTGCGCATCCAACGGGCCGTCATGGTCGATTCGGAAGACAACACCCTCCGCTATGAACAGCTGCTGATGTATGCCGCAGGTTGTGTGGTGGTTTTCGCCATCCGTTCCGTCTACTGGATGGCCGGACACCCCAAACAGGTGAAGCGTATCCGGAAAGGTGCCGAAGCGGTCTATTACCAGGTCGACGCCAACGAATACAAGGCGGACCGCATCGACAGGGAGCAACTAGAAGCCCTGAAATATTATTTCGGCAACTGTTATGATGCCGACACGGATTCATTTACAGTAGAACCAGTCCTGATTCCGGACTGCTACTACATGGACAAGGACGATGCAGGGTACAGAATCGTGGTGAACAAGATTGCCACGGGAGCCGCCCATGAACAGAGCGATGACCAGTATTTCAAGACAGCGGATGAATTGTATGACACGCTCCGTCCTCTGTTCTCCGGGCAATGGGACTTCGATTCCCTGTTTAGGCGCATGTGCCGTCCCACGGTGGAGATTGCCGGACGTGCGGACGCCTCATTCGAGACCGGGCGAATGTTCATGCCGGAATACCGTATGCGACCGGAAGAGCGGGAACGGTATGGTGACCGCCGTACGATGTTCCTCCGACTGCTTGACGACGGGCTGGACCGGAAAGTGCCGGAACCGGAGCGGGAACGCTATCGGGAACGGCTGGACGAGGAAGTCTATATCATTGAATCGACCGACAATGTGGACTATTTCCTGGTGCAGTGGGATATGGTGCGGGAGGCGCACCGGAGAGGCATCGCAACTGGTATAGGTCGCGGTTCCGCCGGGGGCTCGCTGGTTTCCTACTTGCTTGGCATAACCTCCATCGACCCGCTGAAATACGACCTTATCTTCTCGCGCTTCCTCGTGCCGGAACGCTGCGGGCTCAGCTGGAAAGACGAACTGACGGTGCTTGCCCCGGACATCACACTCGGCAAGGGCGAACGCTATGTGGAGATGGAATCTGAGGCAAGACTTACCGTCTGTGCACGGGATGCCCGGATGCGGGTAATCCGTAACGGAGAAGAGCGGACGATATACGCAGATGAATTGATGTGTGGCGACGAAATCCTTTTTGACCGCCGAGATTGCTTGTGGAACCTAAAGGAACTCGAAACCCATGAATCCGACCTACGAACACCACCGTCCCTATGACGGTTGCGACCTTTACCGGGGCGATGCACTCGATGTGCTGCCCCTGCTGGCTGAAGAAGGCATCACCGCCGACATGGTATTGTCAGACCCTCCATACGGTACGACACACTGCCGGTGGGATGCCGTGATAGACATCCCCGGGATGTGGAATGCCGTACAGGGCATATCCAGGCCCGACACTCCCGTACTGCTGTTCTGCCAGCATCCTTTTACGAGCCTGCTGGGCAGTTCCAATCTCCGCAGGCTGCGGTATGCCTGGGTATGGGAGAAGACGCAGGCGACAGGCTTCCTGAATGCCGGGCGTATGCCGATGAAGGCGCACGAGGACATTCTGGTCTTCTACGACAGGTTGCCGAAGTATCATCCGATCAAGACGGACGGGCACAGGCGCAAGGTCGTGATGGCCGAACACCAGCGGAAATGCGATGCCGGCGAGATATACCGGAAGCACGACAATTTCCGGGATTACATATCCACGGAACGCTATCCGCGCAGCGTGCTGAAGTTCAAGACCGACAAGCAACGCTCCTGCCTGCACGCGACACAGAAACCTGTCGCCCTGCTGGAATACCTGATACGCACCTACACCGATGAAGGGGACATCGTCCTCGACTTTGCGATGGGCAGCGGCAGCACGGCCGTGGCCTGCCGGAATACGGGACGCCGGTTCGTCGGCGTGGAGATAGACCGGGAAATTTTTTCAGACAGCACTAAACCGTATAACCCATGGCTGACACCCGGGAAATCTGGGTGGATATCAAGAACTATGAAGGAAAGTACAGGATCAGCAACCTCGGGCGTGTCAAGAGTCTGGAACGGCAGGTTTCGCATGACGGCATTACCTGGATACAACCCGAACGCATTATGTGCCATTGGTGCGGGACGACTTCGCTCTATGACTGTGTCCGGCTCTACAAGGGCGGTGTCGGGAAGAAGTTCTCCGTGCACCGTCTGGTAGCACAGCATTTCCTGCCCGACTGGAATCCGGGACTGGAGGTGAACCATATCGACGGGAACCGCGACAACAACCGTGCGGATAACCTGGAGATGTGTACGCACCAGCGGAATATGGAACATGCCATAGCGGGTGCCTCAAACGGGATTACGGCGAAAAAAGCGTGAATGCCAAACTGACCAACGGGCAGGCGGAAGAGATACGGGTGAGATATTCTTCCGGCCAGGCTTCCCAGAACAGCCTGGCAAAACAGTACGGCGTCAGCCGCCAGACGGTAAGCGCGATAATACGATACAAGAAATATATACGATAATGGACGAGGAAGAAATTTGGAAAGATATTCATCATTACGAGGGAATTTATCAAGTAAGCTCCTGCGGTAGAATTAGAAGTGTCGGAAGATATGTCCGTAATGCCACATCCCAATATTGGAGGAACGGACAAATCATCAAACCGTGGGTCGGGGGTACATCCCCGTATTACAATGTTTCTTTGGCCTCTGACGGAAAAATATGTAAAAAATTAATCCATAGACTTGTCGCAGAACATTTTCTTGATGATTGGAATGCGGCAAAGGAGGTTAATCATAAGGATGGCAATAAGCACAATAATCGAAGTGACAACCTGGAAATGTGTACCAGGCAAGAAAACGTCATGCATTCTATGGTGCATAAACTCAGGGATGATTATGGAGAGAACAGTGTGAACGCCAAACTGACAAATGAACAAGCGGATCATATCAGGCGGTTACACCGGTCGGGAGTCATGCAAAATGAACTGGCTGAACAATTCAAGGTTTGCAAACAGACGATATGCGATATCGTCCACTATAAAAAGTATAAAAAATGAAAGTGACAAACGTAACAATTAAAAAAGCGAATGAAGCATTCACCGTAATGGATTCGTTCGTGGGGAAAGGACTTGTGGAGGGCGGACATTCCGCCCTCCCGTAAGGCGGATATAGATGTCGACTATGCCTCCGACCGGCGGCAGGAGATCAAGGATTACCTGGAAGAACGGTACAACGCGGACGGCCGCCAGCGTGTCTTTTCCGCCGGCACCTTTACCACGATGAAACTGAAAGCCGCCTTGAAGGACGTGGCACGCGTACACCGCGTGCCTCACTCCATCGTGAACTATATTACCGCCATGATAGATGACGGCACGGACTGGACAGGACTGTTCAGACAGGCTGCCTCCAACAGAAAACTTCGGGACTTTTATCCAGACCTATCCGCTGGTCATCGAGGACGTGCAAGGATTGCTCGGACAGCCCAAAGCGGCCTCCATACACGCCTCGGCCATCGTTGTCACACCGGACACGCGGGACGGCAGGCCCGCCGAATGCTTCGATTTCCTGCCGGTCCGCAAGATGGACGGGGCACTGGTATCGGAGTTCGACGGCTATTCGGTCGATGAGATCGGATTGTTGAAGGAGGATGTGCTGGCGACAAAGGAACTTGCCAAACTGAGTGCCGTCATCGCGTTGGTCAACCGGAATTTCGGGCAGGAACTCACCATCGGGCGTATCACGCAGGATATGCTGGAAGACGGGAAGACCTACCGGCTGCTCTCGGACGGTAACACGCAGAATGTGTTCCAGTTCTCTTCACCGGGCATTACCCGGTTTATCCAGGATGTACAGCCGGAGTGTATCGAGGACCTGATCGCCGTCAATGCCCTGTACCGCCCCGCCACGCTCGACATCGGCGCCACCGATGATTATGTCCGTTTCAGGCGTGGCGAGGTGGCCCCGGTCTATAACTACGGCTGTTATGAAGCGACGAAGAACACTTTCGGAATCATGGTCTACCAGGAGCAGTTCATGTCCGTCGCCCATACGCTCGGGGGATTCGACCTCGGGAAGACCGACCTCCTGCGCAAGGCCATAGGAAAGAAGAAAGCCGACCTGATGGCCACGCTGAAGGCGGATTTCATTGCCGGAGCCGTCGGGAACGGATGCCCGGACTATGAGGCGGAGGAAATCTGGCACAAGATAGAGGTGGCCGGGAAATATTCGTTCAACCGCTCCCATGCCGCGGCATACGCCCTTACAGCCTATTGCGGGGCATGGCTCAAGGCCAATTACCCGTCGGCGTTCTATACCGTGGCATTGCAATGGGCGGACGACAAGGAGATTCCTTCGCTGATGGCGGAGATGGAACGCTGCTCGCCGGCCAAGATCGTGCCGCCGGACATCAACCGCTCCGGGACGGAGTTCTTCACCGACTATGCCACCGATGAAATCTTCTGGTCGCTTACCCGAATCAAGCAGGTCGGCCTCAGGACAGTGGAATACATCGTCACGGAACGCGACCGGGGCGGGGCATATACGGGTATCGAGAACTTCATCCACCGCATATTCCGTTACAAGCTCAAGAAATACAGTTACTGGGACGATCCCGACAACGCGGAAGAGGCCGTGAAAGTCCCCGTGAACGCCCGGCATGTCAAGCACATGATCCTTGCCGGATGCTTCGACCGCATCGAAAAAGTCGGGGCGGTTACCGAACGCTGCGCGCTGCTCGAACGCGCCGCACGTGAACTGGGATTCTCCCTTTCCGAAAAGGACTTCCCGCAGGACATGCGCGGGCGGCATTTCTTCTGGTCGCAGCAGCAGATTGCCGTGTCGGGTATCGGCAGCATCGACTACCGCCGCATCTTCGACAATTCGGAAGCCAGCGGGCAGGTCAAGGGAAAAGCCTCCTACCTGACCCTGGACGAGGTGGCACGGGACGAGAATGACGGCAGGCGTGCGGCTGTCTGCGCCACGGTGGTGGATGTAGCCGAGCATACCTACAAGGACAGGGAGACGGGAAGCCGGAAGCGTTTCGCCAGGCTGACACTCTCCCAGAACAACCGCCTGGCGGAGTGCGTGTGCTGGAACGACTATTACATGGAGCACCGCACCGAGATCCAGTCGCTTAAGGACCGGGTGGTCATCCTCACGGCCGTCATCCGTTACAGCGACTACAACGGCTGCAATACATTGCAGACCTATAAGAACTCATTGTTATTCATCCAATCCTGAGAAGATATGGCACCACAGACTGAACAGAAAATATATGTAGGCATCGGGCTGGATTTCGAGACCGGAGGGCTGGACTGCCGTGAATGCGCCTGCACGCAGATCGCCCTGCAGGCCGTCCGTTTCGACACATGGCAGGTATTCGACCGCTACCAGGCGTATATCGCCCCTACGGGAAACAGGACGCGGGACTTCCCCGGCGCAAGGTGTTGCGTACCCGCCATGAGCAGGCGAAAGGACAGGAATATGTCCCGATGAAGTACGAACAGGCGGCATTGGACTATTCCGCCATTACCATGGAGATGCTGCGCACGCAGGGTATGGACATGAAGAAGGTGGCCGGAGAAGTCATCGCCTTCGCCAAACGCGCCACCCTCTCGAAGGGCAACCAGTGCAAGCCCGTGCTGGTCGGACAGAACATCGCCTTCGACATCGGATTCCTGCAACAGCTGGTGAACTATGCCGGACTGGCCGCCGAGTTTGAAAAGACCTTTTCCGGGAGCAGGGACTATTACGGCAACTTCCAGCCGCACTACATCGACACGCTTGTCATGGGACGGTTGGCTTTTGCCGCTGATCCGGAGGTTACTTCGTATAAACTGGAACTGGTAGCCTCAAAATTGGGGGTGGAACTGGACGATGCCCACGATGCGGCTGCGGATGTGACGGCCACGCTTGACATCCTGGGGGTCTATACCTCCCGTCTGCGCCAGACGGAAGGGACGGCAACCGCCATGCAGAAGAAAGAGAAAACCCGTAAATATTTCAAGATATGAGTATGGACACGAATAAGGAAGCCCCAGGCATTGACCGGGAACGGATTCCCGAGACCATCACATTCCGCACGGCGGACCGGATGACCTACGGGGCGCTGGGCTATGACGGGAACGAACTGATGGCGTTCATATCGGGCTACGACCTGGAAATCAAGTTCAACCTGCGGCTCATCAACTCGCTGGCGGACGCGGAGGCGTGTGCCGATGCGTTGGCCAGGTATTCTATGACGCATTAATGGAACAATTGTTATGCAACGAAAAGGCGGGTTTTGTAAAACCTCCGGGACACAAACCCGCTACTCTTTCAGAAAAGGAAGGAAGAAACGATGTCAGACAAGATAGCGAACACGCAGGATAGGCCGGAAGAGAAACCGCTCACGGAGCAGGAGCTGCAATTCTGCAACCTCTATGTGAACGGCGGGCTGGAGTATGCCGGACGGCCGAAAAAATGCTTTGTGGAGGTATTCGGTGAGGATACGGTGAAGAATCCGTACGCTTCGGCCAATTACCTGATGAACAAACCGCATGTGCTGGCGCATATCAAGGCGCTGCTCTCCTCGGAACGGTTCGAGATGGAGACGATGGCCGTGAAGCTGCAGGTGGCCGAGACCCTCAAGGCCGTCATGGACGAGACGGCCACTTCGGACTATACCGACCGTTTCGGAGTGCCGCTTTCCCCTGCGCCGCTCAGGGCCGTGTCGGTCAATGCCGCCAAGGCGCTGATGGATATCTTCCCCATCAGGCACAAGGAGGAGAACCGCCTGCGCATCGAGGGCAGTGACGGCAATGTCATCTTCAATGTGATCGTACCCCAAAACCCTATGACAGATGGTGAAAAGGAAACATAAAGTCACCAGGGAAGAAATTGCCTGGTGGATATATCTGGTGATAATGGTCGCGCTGGTCATCTACGGATTCCGGGACAGCGCGGCGGCTGAGGTTCTGATAAGGGCCATCAGGGAGGCATTCTCACTTTTAATGGAATAATGATATGGAACAATTCAAGGAATTTGTAGTGAAGTACTTCAAGATTATCGTCGTGGTACTTTCGTTCTCGCTGACACTGTACATACAGCATGTGAACAACACGGCCCAGATTGCAGAACTGGAGACCAAATGTATCGGTTTGGAAGTGGAAATCAAGAACCAGTATGACCGCATCAACGCCATGAAGCTGGACAAGTCCGTGTTCGAGGCGACCATGATGCAGCTCAACACGGTGCAGAATGACCTGCACGAGATCCGGGCCGACATCCGGGAGCTGCTGAAATGCCAGAACCTGCATAAATAACCCGATTTTTAAACTGCCGGTTATGACAAAGAATACTTATGTGAAAATCATCGCTTCTCCGGAACTTTCCCGCATGAAGCTTGGCGGACTGGCCGGCCGGAGAGGGCTGGTCGTGGAGGACCTGTCCGGTGAAGACAGGAAAACAAGGGCGGGCTGGTTCTGTTGGAAGAGGCCTACATGGATGAGTTTGTCTGGTTCATTCCCGAAAAATCCGTGACATATGAATAGGCTGGACAAAACACTTCTGATAACCGTGCTGCTGCTCGGCGGCATCCTCTGGTTGCAGCACCGGTGGACAATACGCCTCACGGAAGAACGCGACCGTTTCCGCATGAACAGCACAGCCCTGCTTTCCGATGTGAAGCGGATGCGGACCGATTCAGCGACGATGGCCCTCGATGCCAAGGCACTGCGGCTGACCATAGACGAG
>OKWC01000090.1_pt1 | contig 16786 bp, 9 predicted proteins | sample 1606971 | NCBI WGS metagenome assembly OKWC01 (sample SAMN04414076, study PRJEB24778) | human gut metagenome | material: faecal | host: Homo sapiens
CTTGGAGCAGATTCCGGTGAATATGATAGAGCGTGTAGAGGTTGTCCGCGGAGGAGGGTCGGCCTTGTTTGGTGCTAATGCAGTGGGCGGAACCATCAATATCATCACGAAAGACCCCATCAACAATTCATTTCAGGTTTCTTCAACAATGTCCAATATGAACGGCAAGGTGTGGGAACAGTATATGGGAGCCAATGCCTCTTTGGTGTCAAAAGACAATACGTATGGCATCGCTTTGTATCAGTCTTATCGGAACCGTAATCCGTATGATGCGGACGGGGACGGTTTCTCGGAGTTGGGAAAGCTGAATATGAATACGTTCGGGCTGCGCACCTATTACCGTCCTACGCAGTTCAGCCGTATCAGTCTGGAATATCATACCACGAATGAGTTCCGCCGCGGAGGGAATAAATTTGATTTGCAGCCGCACGAAACGGATATCACCGAACAGACCAAGCACGTTATCAATAGTGGCGGATTGAGTTATGATCTGTTTTGGAAAGAATACAAGCATAAGCTTTCTTTCTATTCTTCCATCCAGCATACCGACCGTAACAGTTATTATGGTGCGCAACAGGATGCGAATGCATACGGAAAGACGAAAGATCTGACTTGGGTGGCAGGCGGCATGTATGTGGGTAATTTTGAGAAAGTTTTATTCTCTCCTGCTACTTTTACCGCCGGGCTGGAGTATCAGAACAACTCCCTGCACGATGTTATGACCGGTTATCACCGTGATATGAGACAGGATGTGCGCATTGCCAGCGCTTTTGTGCAGAACGAATGGAAAATGAATCAGTTTGTATTCCTGGCCGGCTTCCGTCTGGATGACCATAACCTGATTGACAATCCCATCTTCAGCCCCCGTCTGAACCTGCTCTATAAGCCCAGTGACAAACTACAGGCGCGCATCACCTGGTCCACCGGTTTCCGTGCGCCGCAGGCTTATGATGAAGACTTGCACGTTACGGCAGTAGGAGGTGAGGGCGTGCTTATCAAGTTGGCGGAAGGGCTGAAGCCTGAGCATTCGAACAGTATCAGCGGCTCCATTGACTGGACGGCAAATATCGGTCATTTCCAGACTAATTTGCTGTTGGAAGGGTTCTATACCGGATTGGATGACGTGTTTGTACTGGAGGATATGGGCCATGACGAGAATGGTAACAAGGTGAAGGAGCGTCGTAACGGTAACGGGGCACGTGTGTATGGCGTGAATCTGGACGGAAAGATTGCACATGGACGTGATGCGGCTTTACAGGTGGGCTTCACGGTGCAGCGCAGCGAATATACTGAGCTGGAGGCATGGAGTGAGAATCCTGAGGTAGCGCCGGTGAAGCGGATGCCCCGTACTCCTGACTATTATGGTTATTTCACATTGACATCTGCTCCGTTCAAGAATTTCGACTGCTCCTTGTCCGGTGTGTACACAGGCCGGATGCATGTGCCGCATTTCGCACCGACAGAGTTGCCCGAGGAATATATAGGACAATATATCGCTAAAGATGAAATGATGCATACTCCTGATTTCTTTGATTTGAATGTGAAACTGAATTACACATTTGTATTGAATGACCATATCAAGTTGCAATTGAACGGTGGAGTGCAGAATATCTTTAATGCTTTCCAAAAGGATTTGGACAAAGGTGGTTATCGTGACTCGGGTTATTTCTATGGGCCTACACAGCCTAGAACGTATTTTGTGGGGATCAAGATTACGAATTGAATAATCTGCTGATTGGTCAATGTGCTAATATGTCAATGGGTTACGCTTTGTTCCACATGGCACATTAGCACATTGTCACATTGACAAATTAGCAGATTGATTTATTACCAACTACTGACAAGTGACTATACTTTTCTGTAATCCGGAATCCCGGATCGGGATAATTATATAAGGGGAAGCGGTGTTCTGTTTCTCCTTCCATATATTTCCACAGACTGGCATATTCTTCTTTCTTCTCGCCCATTTCCTGCAATTGCAGCATATATTGCCAGATAGACTTGTTTTCCTTGATGTATATTTTTCCATCTGATGAATAATCGGACTATGCTGGCGGGTTGGGTCATGGTCAAATTCCAGTATCCGTTTTCCCTCTTTTGTCATACCGATAGTTACGAAAGTCATGCTCTTGCCTATACCCGGCAGGTTCAGTACGCTGCGGTCTGTTGCTACGAAAGGAATCTGATGGAAGGTGCAGAAACGCTGTACGGCTGCCGCACGGTCTTTACTGTTTCTCAACAGGTTCAAAAACTCCTTTTCTTGCTCTGCGGAGAGTTTTCCCCATACCTTTTCCTCTTCTTTCTCCTGCAAGGAGCGGCTGTTAGGTGCAAATACGGCATAATTCTCCTCAAATCCTTTTACCGAGAAGGTGTAATAGCATAGTACACCCAGCCCATTCAATACTTTGCGCAGCTTGGCGGTGTGTCCGCGACGGGAAGCCGCCACATTATATACTAACTGGTTGGTGATAGTCCACCCGGCTGCCAGTATCTTGCGGATAGCTTCACGCGCTTCGGGTGTTACTTCCAGCGGAGTCTGGAAATGCGTTTGAATCAGAAATTGGCTGACTCCTACGGCAGATGCCTTTTCTTTGAACTCGCGTAAGATATCCAATAGCTCGTCATTGATTCGCATGGGCAGATATACCGGGAGCCGGCTGCCCAAGCGTACTCGTTGCAGTTCCGCATATTTCTCTCCTTCGGCGCGTTGCAGGTTTGCGTTCCGTTTGCGGACAGCCATTTTGTAGACGGCTTCCAGTATATTGCGCAAGGTCTTGTTCTGGCTCATCAATGCATCGCCTCCCGTAATCAGGATATCCCTGAGCTGAGTGTCGTTCTCGAAATATTCCATCAGTTTTCTCAACCTCTTGTCCCAGCTCTCTTTCGGCTTCAATTCCTCGAAGTTGAAGTTCAGACGTTCACTTTGAAAGTCGTACATGCGCTGGCAGGATGCACATAGGCCGCCGCAGGCACGTCCCATCGAGTCGGGGATAAGAATGGCCACATCGGGATAACGGCGGTGAATGTTGTGTCCGTCCGGCAGCAGCCATCCGGCAGCGTTGGGCTTTCCGTCCTCTACTGCATCTTCTTTTTCCCATGCGTGGATGTTACCGTAAGTTTCTACCAATTGGGAAGAGTACAAGATATAGCTGCGTATGGCTTCGTCATCATATCCTTTTCCGGTAGGATTCAATAATGACAAATAATAAGGGGTGATGAAGACAGGCATTCCTTTCTTGCGTGCTTTGTGATAAAGCTGCAAGGTTTCTTCGGACAGGGAGTTGCCTAGCATCCGGTTCAGTTCGGTAGGGCTTTTTACGGCCATTGCCAGATGAAAACGGGCTTCGTTCCACCATTGGCAGACCAGCCGGCGTTTGTCCTCTTCCGTGCTTCCTTCGGGAAAAAGGTAGCGGCTGGAGGGTGCGTGTCTGTTTTCTATTTTCTGGATAAGAAGGGAGATGATACGTTCTTTGTTTTGTCGGCGGATAGCCCGGACATCCTCATTCAGTCCGCTGGGCCAGCGTTTCATCCACTGTTGCACTTTGTTTTTCATCAGGTAGCTCCTCTTCTTCGTGATAAAGCCGGTCGAACTGGTGATACAGGTCAATCCATAAATCAACGGAAATCTCTTCATTGATGATACGATTCGTTAAAAACTTCCAAAGCAGTGAGATGGTTTCTATTTTAATCTCCTGTTCTGTAGAGGCTTCGTAAATGGTTTTTCCATCGTTATCTATCAGTCTTTTAATTTGCCTTGCGGCAGTAGGATTGTAAATAGGACCGGATAATAGATAATCGTTCAGCTTATTCTTGAAAGCTGTTTCATCCTGGCTTTCTGAAGCCAATGAAGTGAGTTGGGTTAATCGGGTTTCGAATAGTGTTTTAATGCCATGGGTGGATAACATCTTATTCTTTTGTTTCATAAGCAAACGGTTGTTAAGAAAGTGAATACTATAAATAACATATTTCTCGTAGAAAAGTTATCAAACTGTTAACTTCATGCTGCTAAGATAGTAAAAAAGCTTCTTTTATGCAAATTCATTAACAAAAGACTCTTTTTATAAATAGCATTATTTTATAGAGTACATTTGCTTTGTGCTTTCGTCTTTTTTTTAAAGCCCGGAGCTTTTATCGGGAAACGAAGAAAATTCGTAGTTTTGTAGAGCTTTGCTTGTTTGCAGGTCAATCAAGCTGAAGAGAAACCTCATTTTAATAAATGGAAAAACAACATAGAAGTAAATAAATGGAACTGAAACAACTTTTTACCTTTGCAGCAGCCTGTTCGCTGGCACTTTCGGTATCGGCGCAAGATAGAGTACACTATACAGGCACGGAGCTGTCTAACCCTACCTGTCATGACGGGCAATTGTCACCCGTGGTAGGGGTACACAATATTCAGGTGATGCGTGCCAACCGGGAACATCCTGCACCCGATAACGGCAATGGATGGACATACAATCATCAGTCCATGTTGGCTTATTGGAACGGACAATTCTATATGCATTATCTTTCCGATCCTTCGGACGAGCATATTCCTCCCTCACAAACTTTCCTGATGACCTCGAAAGACGGTTATCACTGGACAAACCCGGTGACCCTTTTCCCTATCTACCGGGTTCCCGATGGCTATACCAAGCCCGGACGCACAGACAAGGCGAAAGATCTGGATGCCATCATGCATCAGCGTGTAGGCTTTTATGTGTCAAAGAGCGGAAGACTGATAGCCATGGGAAACTATGGCGTGGCGCTGGACAAGAAAGACGATCCGAATGACGGGAACGGAATAGGCCGTGTGGTTCGCGAAATTAAAAAGGACGGTTCCTTCGGCCCCATTTATTTCATTTATTATAACCATGCGTTCAATGAAAAGAATACCTCTTATCCTTATTTTAAACGGAGTAAAGACAAGGAATTTGTAAAAGCCTGTCAGGAGATTCTGGATAATCCCCGCTACCGCATGCAATGGGTGGAGGAAGCCGACCGTAATGACCCGTTGATTCCTTTACACAAAGAATACAAAGCGTATTGTGACTATACCTTGCCCGACGGCCGTTTGGTAAGCCTGTGGAAACATGCCCTGACTTCCATCAGCGAGGATGGTGGGAATACGTGGGCGCAACCGGTGGAACGTGCGAAAGGGTTTGTTAACAGTAATGCGAAGATCTGGGGGCAGCGTTTGAGTGACGGTACATACGCCACGGTGTATAATCCTTCCGAGTTCCGTTGGCCGCTGGCTATCTCGCTCAGTAAGGGCGGGCTGGAATATACGACCTTGAATCTGGTGCACGGCGAGATTACACCGATGCGTTACGGAGGTAATTATAAATCATTCGGTCCTCAGTATGTACGGGGTATTCAGGAAGGTAACGGGACTCCTCCCGATGGTGATTTATGGGTGACTTACAGTATGAATAAAGAGGATATGTGGGTGTCTCATATTCCTGTGCCTGTCCGCGCACACGCCAGCGAGCATGCTGACGACGATTTTGCCGACTACAAAGATTTGAGCGAACTGACCGACTGGAATTTGTATTCCTTGCAGTGGGCTCCCGTATCACTGGATGGAAAATGGCTGGTGCTGCAAGACAAGGACTTATTCGATTATGCCCGTGTAGAGCGTAAGATACCTGCTACAAAAGAACTGAAAGTATCTTTCGAACTGATGGCGGAACAGAACGATAAAGGACTTTTGCAGATAGAATTTCTGGATGAAAACGGCATTGCCTGTTCCCGTCTGGAACTGACTCCCGATGGACTTTTCCGTGCCAAAGGAGGTGCGCGGTTTGGTAATTTGTTGAAGTATGAACCGGGCAAGACGTATAAGGTAGAAGTGGAACTTTCTGTTGCCAACCGCATGGTAATTGTCTATGTGGATGGAAAGAAAGTGGGGCAACGTATGTTCTTGCTCCCGTTCCGGCCATCGAGAGAGTGATGTTCCGCACCGGAGCGCAACGGACTTATCCTACGGTGGATACCCCGGCAGACTGGTATGGCATTCTGCCGGATGCGGGTGAGCAGGAACCCTTGTGCACTTATCGTATAGCCCATTTCAAGACGGCTTCTGCTGATAAGGATGCCGGTGCAGCCTTCTTGAAATATAAGGATTTCAAGCCCTATGTGGATTATTTCAACAGCATGGAGGATGAGAATATAGCCCAGGCTATTCCCAATGCCCGTGCATCTCAATGGATGGAAGAAAACATTCCTCTTTTCGAGTGCTCTCAAAAGAACTTCGAGGAAATGTATTATTATCGTTGGTGGACGCTGCGCAAGCACATCAAGGAAACTCCGGTGGGCTATGGTATGACCGAATTTTTGGTAAACCGTTCGTATGCCGATAAATACAATCTGATAGCTTGTGCCATCGGTCATCATATTTATGAGAGCCGCTGGTTGCGTAATCCGGAATACTTGAATCAGATTATCCATACTTGGTATCGGGGTAACGAAGGAGGCCCGATGGCTAAAATGACCAAGTTCAGTTCGTGGAATGCGGATGCGGTACTGGGACGTTACATGGTCGATGGAAACAAGGAGTTTTTGTTGGATATGGTAAAGGATTTGGAAGCGGAATATGCCCGTTGGGTAAAGACAAACCGCCTGCCCAATGGACTTTATTGGCAGGGAGATGTGCAGGATGGTATGGAAGAATCCATCAGCGGAGGCCGTCGTAAACAATATGCCCGTCCTACTATCAACAGTTATATGTATGGCAACGCCAAAGCACTCTCTCTTATCGGCATCATGACAGGAGATGAGGGCATGGCCATGAAATATGGATTGAAAGCCGATTCCATTAAAACATTGGTACAGGATAAGTTGTGGAACACAGACCATCATTTCTTTGAAACGATGCGTGGAGATGCGTCCGCCGAGGTACGCGAGGCTATCGGCTATATCCCTTGGTATTTCAATTTGCCGGATGCTTCTTCCAAATACACTGTGGCATGGAAGGAAGTGATGGACGAGAAAGGTTTTCCGCACCTTACGGACTTACCACTGCCGAGCGCCGTCATCCTGAGTTCCGCACGCATGGCGTAGGTAAGTGTGAATGGGATGGGGCTATCTGGCCGTTTGCATCTGCACAGACTTTGACCGCAATGGCCAATTTCATGAATAATTATCCTCAGACTGTATTGACAGATAGCGTGTATTTCCATCAAATGGAACGCTATGTGGAGTCGCAGCATCACCGTGGCCGCCCCTACATAGGCGAGTATCTGGATGAGGTGACCGGTTATTGGTTGAAAGGAGATCAGGAACGCAGCCGTTATTACAATCATTCTACTTTTAATGATTTGATGATTACCGGTTTGATAGGACTCCGTCCGCGCATGGATAACACAGTGGAGGTGAATCCGTTGATTCCCGAAGGAAAATGGGATTATTTCTGTTTGGATAATGTGTTGTATCATGGCCGTAACCTCACTATTTTGTGGGATAAGGACGGCAGCCGTTACCAGCGTGGAAAAGGTCTGCATATCTATGTGGATGGAAAGGAAGTGGGACACGCCGATACATTGACCCGTGTCCTTTGTGAGAATGTGCTATAATTTTGAATAAAGGGGATGTCTTAAGATAATAAACAGACTGTTGAAAGAAAAATGAATTACAGAAAATTCTTAATAGCCGCTTTGTTAGTTATGTCTTTCGCCGTGCAGGCGAAAGACATAACTGTTACCCGCCTGACGTGTGAGATGCGCGACGGAAGAGTGACCACCTCTGATACCCCTCGTTTGGGATGGCAGATGAGTTCGCCGGAAAATGGCACGCGGCAGACCGCTTATGAGATAGAGATTCGGGATGTATGGGCAGGAAAAGTAGTCTGGAACAGCGGCAAAGTAAAATCCGCTCAAAGCCAGTTGGTTTCCTGTGCGGATGCGGTCTTGGAGAAGGACAGGCATTATACTTGGCGTGTCCGTGTCTGGGATGAGGCTGATACGCCTTCGGCATGGAGTGCCCCCTCTGATTTCAGTATCCTGACTTCCGAAGCGGCTTTCGCCGGCAGTGAATGGATTGGGGCCATTACCCGTAAGGATGCCCGCATACCCGAAGGTCGGAAATATCATGGCAGTGAACTGAAAAAGCCTGAGGCAAAGGCCGCCTGGGATGCTGTGGATACTTTGGCAAAGAAAAGTATTTATCTGCGCCGTGAGTTCCATGTGGCAAAGAAAGTGAAAGACGCCACGGCGTATGTATGTGGCTTGGGCTTTTATGAATTTTCGCTGAATGGAGAAAAAGTGGGAGACAGCGAATTTGCCCCTCTTTGGAGCGACTATGACAAAAGTGTCTATTATAATACTTATGATGTCACCTCGCAAGTGAAGAAAGGCGGTAACGCATCGGAGTCCTGCTGGGAAATGGATTTTACAATGTGCAAGGCGGCCGCTATCGTAAACTGCAAATCAGTTTCGGCGCTCCCACGCTTCGTTTTCGGATGGTGGTGAATTATGAAGACGGAACCAGTGAAACGATTGTTTCCGGAAAGGACTGGAAGTACGATTTCAGTCCCGTACTGTTCAATTGCATCTATGGCGGAGAAGATTATGACGCCCGCCGTGAGCAGAAAGGCTGGAACATGTTCGGTTTTAAAGAGCAGGATTGGCATCCTGTCGTGATTCAGGAAGCCCCCAAAGGGGTGCTTCGTCCGCAGATAGCGCAACCGGTAAAGATCATGGAGCGTTATGATATCCGGAAAGTGACCAAGCTCACCGCTGAACAGATAACAGCCGCCTGCAAGTCAACCAAACGGACGGTGGACCCGTCTGCCTTTGTGCTGGATATGGGACAGAACCTGGCCGGGTTCCCCGAAATTACCGTCCGTGGAAAGAAAGGGCAGAAAATAACCTTGCTTGTATCCGAATCCCTGACGGACGAGGGAGCTTGCAATCAGCGTCAGACCGGCAGACAACATTATTATGAATATACTTTGAAAGGGGAGGGAGTGGAAACTTGGCATCCTCGTTTCTCCTACTATGGCTTCCGGTATATTCAGGTGGAAGGTGCTGTGCTGAAAGGGCAGAAGAATCCCTTCCGTCTTCCGGTGATCCAGAAGATACAGTCGTGCTTTGTTTATAACTCGGCTCCTAAAATATCCACCTTCGAATGCTCCAACCGCATCTTCAATGATGCCCACCGGCTGATAGAGAAAGCGGTGCGAAGCAACATGCAGTCTGTGTTTACGGATTGTCCGCACCGGGAGAAACTGGGCTGGCTGGAACAGGATCATTTATGCGGTCCCGGTTTGCTGTACAATTATGATTTGACGGGCTTTGTTCCTCAGACTCTTCAGAACATAGCCGATGCACAGCATGCCAACGGCGCGGTTCCTACCACTGCTCCGGAATATGTGGTGTTCGAGGGCCCCGGTATGGATGCTTTTGCCGAATCTCCCGAATGGGGATGTACCTTTGTGGTATTACCTTTCATGTATTATGAGACGTATGGGGATGATTCATTGATTAGAAAATACTATAACGGAATGCGCCGTTACATTGATTATATGACTACCCGTGCCAATGATGGAATCGTTTCTTTCGGACTGGGTGATTGGTATGATTATGGAGATTTCCGGGCCGGATTTTCTCGTAATACGCCTGTTCCTTTGGTAGCTACGCCCATTATTATATGGTTGTTCGCTATCTGGTGGAGGCGGCACGTATGCTGGATAATAGGTATGATGTAGCATATTACACTCATTTGGGTGAAGAAATTAATAAAGCATTCCATCGGGAGTTTTATCACAAGGACACTCGTCAGTATGGTACGGGAAGCCAGTGCAGCAATGCCTTGCCTTTGTTCCTGGGAATGGTTCCCGCCGATGACAGACAGGCGGTGCTTGATAATCTGGTAGCGGATATAAAACGCCACGGCAACCGGCTGACCACCGGTGATGTGGGTAACCGTTATCTGTTCCAGACTTTGGCGCGTAACGGGTTGAATGAGCTGATGTACACCATGCACAACCATGAAGAAGCACCCGGCTATGGTTTCCAGCTGAAATTCGGAGCTACCACGCTGACCGAGCAATGGGACCCGCGGCAAGGTTCTTCGTGGAATCACTTTATGATGGGGCAGATTGATGAATGGTTCTTCAACTCGCTGGCGGGTATCCGCACCGTTGAGGGAAAACCGGGAATGAAGGAAATAGAAATACGTCCCCGTCCGGTAGGCGATTTGACATACGTCCGTGCCTCTACCCAAACCTTGTACGGAAAAGTTGCGGTAGACTGGACCCGCGAGAATGGAGTCTTTACATTGAAAGTAACGATACCTGTAGGGTGTACGGCACGCGTATTCCTTCCCGATGAAAAAGAGCCGAAGATAGTGGAAAGCGGAACTTATTCTTTTAAGAAATAAACGCGGTTTTCATAGAAAAAGCCCCCTAAGGGTATTTGGTAAAACTAAAATCAACTAATGAACAATATGAATAAACGTACCTTTTTAAGTCTGTTACTATGTGTTTGCTGTCTGTCTTTTCTGCATGCGGAGCGTGTGGATATGCAGCAGGCAGGTGCCGATGTGCAAGGCAGGAAGCTGAACACAGCATTGATTAATTCCACCATCGACCGCCTGAACGCCCATGGTGGAGGAACCCTCTTTTTCCCCGCAGGAACTTATCTCACCGGTTCCATCCACATGAAAAGTAACATCACTCTGGAACTGGAAGCAGGAGCCACCTTGAAATTCTCGGAGAACTTTGACGATTTCCTCCCTTATGTGGAAGTGCGTCATGAGGGAATCATGATGAAAAGTTTCCAACCGCTGATTTATGCCGTGGATGCAGAGAACATCACCATCAAGGGTGAAGGGACACTGGACGGACAGGGCAAAGCATGGTGGACGGAATTTTTCCGCGTCCTTGTAGATCTCCGGGACAACGGCAAGAGAAACATCAACAAGTACCAGCCCATGTTCGAGAAGGAAAACGACCTGAAAGCCCTTTACGCCGAAACCAACGAAGACTGGCACGGCACATTGGACCGTCGTTTCTTCCGTCCCCCTTTCATACATCCCATCCGTTGCAAGAATGTACGGGTAGAGGGCGTGAAGATTATCAACTCTCCCTTTTGGACCGTAAATCCTGAGTTTGCGATAATGTGACCATTAAGGGCATTACCATCCACAATGTGCCTTCCCCCAATACGGACGGCATCAACCCTGAGTCTTGTAAGAACGTACACATCAGCGACTGCCACATTTCGGTAGGCGACGACTGCATCACCATCAAATCCGGACGTGACCTGCAAGCACGTAACTGGGCGTTCCTTGCGAGAATATCACGATTACCAATTGCACCATGTTGAGCGGACACGGTGGTGTAGTTATCGGCAGCGAGATGAGTGGGGGAGTGAAGAAAGTGACCATCAGCAATTGTGTCTTTGACGGAACCGACCGGGGGATTCGTCTGAAATCCACCCGTGGTCGCGGAGGCATTGTAGAAGATATCCGTGTAAGCAATATTGTGATGAGTAACATCAAGAAAGAGGCTATCGTCCTCAATCTGAAATATAGCAAGATGCCTGCCGAACCGAAGAGTGACCGTACTCCGGAATTTCGTAATATCTATGTGTCGGGTGTGACGGTCCGTGATGTGAATACCCCCATTATGGTGGTAGGCCTTCCCGAAGCGCCTATTACCGGTATTGTGATGCGTGATGTGTATATTCAGAATGCCAAGCAACGCTGTGTTTTTGAAGACTGCAAGGACTTGGTGCTGGATGATGTGTATGTGGATGGTAAAGAAATAAAATAGACTTCCCGATGAAGAAACAACTATTATGGTGCATGGCGGCACTCTCTTTTTCCGCTGCATCTGCACAAACTTATGAAACCCGGTTCGCACGTCCGTTATCCGATGTGTTGAATGACGTTGCCGCCCGTTTCCAGGTCCGCTTGAAATATGACGTGGATACGGTGGGGCGTGTGCTTCCGTATGCCGATTTCCGTATCCGGCCTTATTCATTGGAGGAAACGCTGACCAATGTGCTTTCCCCCTTCGATTATAAATTCGTAAAGCAAAGTGACAAGGTATATAAGTTGAAACCTTACGAATACGCCCGCCGCACGGATGCCGACGGAGAAAAAATGCTGGCATACCTTAGTGGTTTATATAGTGATAAAAGTCAATGGGAACAGCGCAGGGAGATTCTCCGCAAAGAGGTGCGCCAACGTCTGGGACTGGATGATATGCTGGGGAAAACAGTGAAGGATGCAAAGCCTGTTCTTTCCAAAATACGCAAATTTGATGGCTATACCGTGCAGAACTTTGCATTGGAAACCTTGCCGGGGCTTTATGTCTGCGGTTCAGTCTATGCCCCCCGCACCAAAGGCAAACATGCACTGATTATCTGCCCCAATGGTCATTTTGGACAGGGACGCTACCGCAAAGACCAGCAGCAGCGCATGGCGACTCTGGCACGTATGGGGGCTGTCTGTGTGGATTATGACCTGTATGGTTGGGGTGAATCCGCCTTGCAGGTAGGGAGGAAAGGCGCACCATACTGCCGATGCGCACACCATTCAGGCTATGAACGGAATATGGATACTGGACTATATGCTGGCAAACCGTAAAGATATAGATCCTGCATGCATCGGCGTGAACGGTGGTTCCGGCGGAGGAACGCAGACGGTGTTGCTTACCGTCCTGGACGACCGTTTTACAGCTGCCGCCCCTGTGGTCAGTCTGGCCTCTCATTTTGATGGCGGTTGCCCGTGTGAAAGTGGCAAGCCCATCCAGTTGGCAGGTGGAGGAACTTGCAATGCGGAGCTGGCCGCCCTGTTTGCCCCGCGTCCCATGCTGGTGGTTTCCGACGGAGGAGACTGGACAGCCACGGTTCCCCGTTTGGAATATCCTTACTTGCAACGCATCTACGGTTTTTACGGTGCGACGGACAAGGTGAGCAATGTACATTTGCCGCAAGAACGCCATGATTTCGGTCCGAACAAGCGCAATGCGGTTTATGATTTCTTTATAGACGTGTTCGGCCTTGACCGGAACATGCTGGATGAAAGTAAAGTAACCATTGAGCCGGAAAACGCATGAAGAGCTTTGGTGAGAAAGGTGAGAAACTGCCTGCCGGAGCCTTGAGATATAAAGAATGATTTTGTCGTTTATTTATTAGGTTAAGAGTTAGTGTAGAATCTCCCTCTTGCATAGCCTGTGGAAGGTGAGCAGGGGGAACTTTTTTTAGATATGGGGGATTAATACTTTTTGTCGGGTATATCAGGCCTTGTCATGCGGACTGTTAAGTCTTTTTGTACGGACTGTTACTATAGTCTTCGGCAGTGGACCGTACAGTCTGCTACAGTGGACTGTACGGTCTGCCGTAGTGAAACATACGGACTACTGTCGTAGTCTGTAAAAGGTAACCGTAAGAAATGCTTTAATGGTACTGAAAAAAAGACTTAATGGAGCTGAAGCGATGAATTAACTCTGCATTTATGTTATAATCATCTTTAATTCTCCATCCTTGTGGCGCTTTCGGTCGTTTTTCTTGTTTATAGTTGCGGATTCAAACCGGTTTCTACATCGGATTTCAGCCGGGTATAATGGAAAAAGCGGAGGTTATAATAAGATAATGCGTTTCTGTAATATGGCAGCAATCTGTTGTCTCAGTTGCGGGGCGCTGATGGGCTTGGCCATATAGCCGTCGAAGCCGTTTTCCATGGCCCGTTGTTCATCACTGGCCATAGGCGAAAGCGGTAACAGCAATGATAGGTACATCCAAGGATAGTTTTCGTATTTCCCGGGTGGCCTCATAGCCATCCATCACCGGCATATTGATATCCATCAGAATTATCTGAGGGGTATGGAGCTTATACAAATTGACCGCCTCTTTTCCATCCCAGGCATGTACCAGGTTATATTCTCGTTTCAAGATAGATTGGAACAGCCGGTAATTGCTCTCATTGTCTTCGGCGATCAGAATGGTCAGCTTGTCTTTTTGCACGGAAATGAGTTGATGCTCTTCCTCTTTCTTGTTCTCTGCAGCGGCAGGCTGGTATGGAATGGTGAACCAGAAAGTGGATCCTTTTCCTTCCTCGGACTCAACACCGATGCGTCCTCCCATGTGCTCTACAATTGTCTGGCAAATGGATAGCCCCAGTCCTGTACCCTGTACAAAAGAGTTCAGTTTGACGAAACGTCCGAATATGGAGTTCACTTTGTCGGCTGGAATGCCGCAACCGGTATCTTTAACATAGAAATAAAGTTCTTTGTCGCATAGTTTGTAGCCGAAGGTGATGCTTCCTTGTGAGGTAAATTTGCTGGCGTTGTTCAGTAAATTGTTCAGTACCTGCATCAGACGGTTCTTTTCCGTTCTTATGAGGCAGGAGGGAAGTCCTTTCTGTACAATCAGTTGAATGCCGTTGCTCTCTGTCCGATAACGGGTAACACTTTCTATCTCGGAGATAATATCATTCAGTTCCACGTTGGAATAACAGAATTCCAGTGTGCCGGCCTCTATTTTCGATAAGTCCAGTATGTCGCTGATTAATTGCAGCAGCAACGTATTGTTACTTTCAATGATATTGATATATTCCTGCTTTTCCTGTTCCTCTTCTGCAGCAGCAAGGATGTTTGAGAAACCGATGATAGCATTTAGCGGAGTGCGTATTCGTGGCTCATAATTGGCAAGAAAAGCGGACTTCAGCCGGTTGGATTCTTCCGCGCGTCCTTGGCTGAAAGCAGTTCGTCTTCCATTTTCTTCCGTTCAGTTATGACTAGGGAAGATCCTACCAAAGTGAGCGGCATTCCGTTTTCGTCTTTGCTTTCCACAGCTGCCTGCGCCTCTATCCAGTCTATTTTCCATTGTGTTCCGTCATTGGCCAGCACGCGGTATTCCTCTTTTACTTTCTCTATTTTCCCGTCTGCCAGGTCACGGTAGGCCTGTATCACGCGCGGGCGGTCTTCTTTAATGATTTTAGCGAAGTATTGCTCATCCGAAACGCTCAACTGATCTTCGCTGATGCTTCCCGGCATGGCCGCCATGGCAATGGGGCGGTTGAGATCGCATAAAATGGTATGGTCTTTCAAATTCCATTTCCAAGGTACGATGTTGGCTACTTCCAGTGCCATGGAAAGTTTATGGTTCGTGGCGCTCAGCATTTGCTGCGCATTGTGCAGTTCGGTGCTGTCCATGCAGAACACATCCACTGTGTCCGGTTCGGTAGAGCAATTCAGGACAACATCATAGAAGGTGTTGACGGTCTTAAAATAATATGGGAAGGTGATCGATTTCTTTTCTTTTAAGGTGATACTCATGAAATGGGTGAATTCCGGCAAGGCTCCGGGAAAATTTCAGAGGCTCTTTTCCCTATTATATCGGATTTGGGCAAGAAACATCGTTCGAAATAACGGTTGACATCCCGATAGATGCTGTCTATAATATTTCCTTCTTTATCCCATATTACCTGTTCCTTCATGTAAAGGATAGGCATATTGTCTATCAGATTGGTATATTGTGTGTTCGTGTCTATTTCATTTTGCTGGGCGCGTCTCAGCGCTTTCAGCATTTGAATGCGTTTTTGCTGTGTCACGGCCATCAGTATAAAAGCAATGAGTACACTTAGGATGATCCATTTATATTTGTTCAGAAAGTTGGCCGGTTTGTCATAGAAGACGGTGTCACCAGGCATAGGTCGGGATCGAGTCCTTTATTTACCAGTCTTGTGTAGTTGAATGCGGGGTGTGCTTCGTTTGGGTTCATAAAAAGGTATGTCGCTGGCTTTCTTCCCATGTAGTATCTCGTCTATCGTTTTCAGTAATTGCCTGGTAAAGATTTGGTCATTATACATGTATCCTCCTACCATGCCGCCGTCATCCATACCTGCATAGCGGATGGTGAACAAAGGGGCGGAGATGCTGGCGATACTTCTGTAGGCATTAATCAGAAAATTGCTTGAAGTGAACGATTCGGTGAACCAGGTGGATACCAGAATGCCTGTGGTCTTGTCTGTTTTACGTACGGCATTATATAGCTGATGCAGACTGTTGGTACGCGAGGAGATGTATTCGTAATCCATTTGCGGGTATTTGTCTTTAATCAGCTCTCGCAGTTGCTTGTCATATTCCGGATTGGGGTAGATGCCGTCTCCCAGGAAAATCAGTTTCTTCATACCGGGAATCATCCTGCACATCAGTTGCACGTTTTCTTCCAGATAGATGGGGGTGTGCATGTAGGTGAAATTGAACTCTTCTGCCAATTCGCTCATGTGTGTCTTTTCTTCGGGGGTGACTGTATCTCTCTGCCTGTAGAATTTCTCATGGTACACATAGGGGTCGGCTCCGCATACAATGGCAGGTACTTTACCCCATAAAGATTGAATCTCTTCTCTGAAAATCAGGCTCATGCTCCCGATGAATACCAGCAGGCGGGGAGGGGTGGAACCATATTTCGAGGAAAGAATTTCTGGGAATCTCTCGATTTTAGTGGAGTCGCCTACCATAAAAAGATTCAGATGCTCTATGTAAGCGTCCATGTTCTCTATTCCAGCTATTTTATGAACAATGGGGGTGGTGATGCTGTTGCTCCAGGGAGAGGATTCGTTGTAGCTGTTCAGAATCAGAATATAGTTCCCCGTCTCGGTGTTTTCCTGTACATGGGAGGCTTTGCCGATGGTTGCAAAGAGGGTGAATATACAGGTACATATCAGTAACCGTTGTATATGGGCTACACACGTTCTTTTAAGATTTCTGTTCATTATTGATGTCCTACTCTTCTTTTATTATATAGCTACGATGCTTGTGATGCAACAAATGTACTATTAAATTAATGAGTGGACG
>OKWC01000092.1_pt1 | contig 16715 bp, 14 predicted proteins | sample 1606971 | NCBI WGS metagenome assembly OKWC01 (sample SAMN04414076, study PRJEB24778) | human gut metagenome | material: faecal | host: Homo sapiens
TTTATTCTAGTACTCAAATCTCAGCTATTCCACTCCTACATTTGCAACATCCAAATGAAATGAAGATATAAACACTAATTTCTATATATTATGAAAAGAACATTCGCACTTATGGCATTACTCGCGTTATTCGGTTTGCAACACACAGTGTCCGCAGCCATAATTAAAAAAGTAGCCCCAACCTTCTGGTGGGCGGATATGAAGAATCCCGAACTACAGATCCTACTGTATGGCGACAATATTTCCTCCAGTGATGTAAGCATCTCTTCTAAAGACATTCTTCTGAAAGATGTTGTGAAACAAGAAAATCCCAATTACTTAATCTTATATATGGATTTATCGGAAGCTACTCCGCAGACTTTTCATATTACACTGAAACAAGGTAAAAAGCAAACTGTTGTGCCATATGAAATAAAACAGCGTAAGGCAGATGCTTCCAACGTGGAAGGCTTCAACTCGGGTGACGTATTATATCTGATTATGCCAGACCGCTTCGCCAACGGAAATCCCTCGAACGATGTCGTACCGGAAATGTTGGAAGCAAAGGTAGACCGTAACGATCCGTTCGCCCGTCACGGGGGCGACCTCGCAGGTATTGAAAATAATCTGGATTATCTCTCCAACTTGGGAGTTACGGCAATCTGGCTGAACCCCATACAGGAAAATGACATGAAAGAAGGATCCTATCATGCTATGCGCATTACCGATTATTATCAAGTAGACCGCAGATTAGGTAGCAATGAAGAATTCTGCAAGCTGGTAGAACAAGCACACAGCAAAGGAATGAAAGTTGTTATGGACATGATTTTCAACCATTGTGGCAGCGAAAACTATCTTTTCAAAGATATGCCTTCCAAAGACTGGTTCAATTTTAAAGGAAACTACACACAAACTTCTTATAAAACAGCGAGTGTACAGGATATCCACGCTTCTGATTATGAACGCAAGATAGCCGTAGACGGATGGTTTACAGAATCAATGCCCGACTTGAACCAACGCAACCGCCATGTAGCCCGCTATTTGATCCAAAGCAGTATCTGGTGGATAGAATATGCAGGGATTAACGGCATCCGTCAAGACACACATCCTTACGCAGATTTCGACATGATGTCAGAATGGTGTAAAGCCGTGACCGATGAGTACCCTGATTTCAACATAGTAGGTGAAACTTGGTTGAACAGTAATGTGCTGGTTTCTTTCTGGCAGAAAGACAGCAGACTGGCTGCTCCCAGAAACTCCAATCTCCGTACCGTGATGGATTTCCCGCTGATGGAACAATGAACAAAGCCTTTGACGAAGAAACAACTGACTGGAACGGCGGATTATATCGTCTTTACGATTATCTTACTCAGGATTTGGTATATGCAGATCCGATGAATCTGCTCGTTTTCCTTGATAACCATGATACTTCACGCTTTTATTTAAATGAAGAAGCCACGCAAAATATTGACCGCTACAAACAAGCACTTGTATTCCTGCTGACCACACGTGGCATTCCCCAGATTTATTATGGGACAGAAATTCTGATGGCTGCAGATAAAGCCAATGGCGACGGTCTGTTACGTTGTGATTTCCCCGGAGGTTGGAAAAATGACCCACGCAACTGTTTCAATGAGGCTAACCGTACTCCGCAGCAAAATGAAGCCTTTACTTATATGCAGAAATTACTCCAATGGAGAAAAGGGAATGAAGTCATAGCCAAAGGCAGATTGAAACACTTCGCTCCCAACAAAGGGATTTACGTTTATGAACGAAAATACGGAAACAAATCGATAACGGTTCTCATGAATGGAACAGACAAAACGCAAACCATAAACCTGACTCCATACAAAGAAGTACTTCCAACAACATCAGCCCATGATGTTTTAACGGATCAAAATATCGACTTGAATAAAAACCTAACACTTCCGGGGCGTGAAATGCTAGTTTTAGAATTTTAAAACAACCAGTAAAAGCTTATAATTTAATACCAGTACATATTATGAATTTAAAAAAGAATCTTTCACTTATCGCATTCTCTGTATCTCATTCATTGCAAATGCACAACAAAAACTGAACTCTCCGGATGGTAATCTGGAGATGACATTTACTCTAGATGGTCAGGGCACTCCCACGATGAACTGACCTATAAACAAAAGGAAGTTATCAAACCCAGTAAATGGGTTGGAATTAAAAAAGAAGACGCAAACGCCAAAACCGACTCGAATGGACTGATAAAAAAGACATAGACAAACTGGACATCAAGACAAACCTTTATAACGGTTTCGAGATAAAGGATGTCCGGACATCTACCAACGATGAAACATGGCAGCCGGTATGGGGAGAAGAAAAAGAAATCCGTAACCATTATAATGAATTGGCGGTCACATTGAACCAGCCTGCCAATGACAGATTTATAATCATCCGTTTCCGCCTGTTCAACGACGGTCTGGGTTTCCGCTATGAATTTCCGCAGCAGAAGAACTTGAACTATTTCGTGATCAAAGAAGAACATTCACAATTTGCCATGGCAGGTGACCACACCGCTTACTGGATTCCGGGAGATTATGACACACAGGAATATGACTATACCGTTTCCCGCCTGTCGGAAATCAGAGGATTGTTTTCAAAGGCTTATACGGAGAACTCCTCGCAAACCGCATTCAGCCCCACCGGTGTACAAACTGCCCTGATGATGAAAACAGACGACGGTCTGTACATCAATCTGCACGAAGCAGCTTTGATAGACTATGCCTGCATGCACCTCAACCTGGATGACAAGAACATGATTTTCGAATCATGGCTGACTCCGGACGCACAAGGTGACAAAGGATATATGCAGACTCCCTGCACTTCACCATGGCGTACCGTCATCGTTAGTGATGATGCCCGCAACATTCTTGCCTCACGCATTACGTTAAACCTGAACGAACCTTGCAAAATAGCAGACACTTCCTGGATCAAGCCTGTGAAATACATCGGCGTATGGTGGGATATGATTACGGGAAAAGGCTCATGGGCTTACACGGACGACTTATCCAGTGTAAAACTGGGTGAAACAGATTACAACAAAACAAAACCTAACGGCAAACACTCTGCCAACACTGCCAACGTAAAAACGTTACATTGATTTTGCAGCAGAGCATGGATTCGACCAAGTATTGGTAGAAGGCTGGAATGAAGGTTGGGAAGACTGGTTCGGAAAAAGCAAAGATTATGTGTTTGATTTTGTAACTCCCTATCCCGACTTCAATGTGAAAGAACTTCAAAGCTACGCTGCAAGCAAAGGCGTAAAACTGATGATGCATCATGAAACTTCGGCTTCTGTACGTAACTATGAACGCCACATGGACCAGGCATACCAATTCATGGTAGACAACGGATATAATTCTGTAAAAAGTGGCTATGTAGGCAACATTATTCCACGTGGCGAACACCACTATGGACAATGGATGGATAACCACTATCTGTATGCGGTGAAAAAAGCAGCGGACTACAAAATCATGGTAAACGCCCACGAAGCTGTACGCCCTACCGGAATATGCCGCACCTATCCCAACCTGATCGGTAACGAATCGGCACGCGGAACTGAATATGAATCATTTGGCGGTAACAACGTAAACCATACTACCATCTTGCCTTTCACACGATTAATAGGTGGTCCGATGGACTACACTCCGGGTATCTTTGAAACCCACTGTAACAAATGAATCCTACCAACAATTCACAGGTACGTTCTACTTTGGCACGCCAACTGGCCCTGTATGTAACAATGTACAGCCCATTACAAATGGCTGCCGACATACCTGAAAACTATGAACGCTTCATGGATGCCTTCCAATTCATAAAAGATGTAGCCATTGACTGGGATGAAACCAAATATCTGGAAGCCGAACCGGGAGACTATATTACCATTGCCCGCAAAGCTAAAGGAACCAACGACTGGTATATCGGCTGTACGGCAGACGAGAACGGTCATTCTTCAAAACTGATATTTGATTTCCTTGATCCGGACAAAAAATACATCGCAACTGTATATGCAGACGCAAAAGATGCCGACTGGAAAGATAATCCACAGGCATATACCATCCGTAAAGGCATTGTGACCAACAAAAGCAAACTGAACTTACACGCAGCAAGCGGTGGTGGTTATGCAATCAGCATTAAAGAGGTAAAAGATAAAGCAGAATTAAAAGGCATCAAGAGGTTATAGAAAGTGATCTTTTGACAAACAGTTAACATTAATCCTCATAAAATGTAGCCGAATGAGCCTTGAACAGTTCACATATAGTTATATTTTTAAGATAAGCCAACCAGTATATTATACTATGAATCAATTATATATGATTTGCACTAGCACTAAATCATTTATATTTTTATTCTTATCTCAAAAATCGCTTTATAAGACCGCTACATTTGTAACAAACAAAACAAAAGTAAGTGAGGATGATGGTTAGCTAAAGCAGCCGCCAATCATTCTAAAAGGTAAAAACATACATTATAAACAGAGATTGATTAGAAAATCAGGTTGTTTGGGAAAACAGTTTTCAATAGGTATTTTTTAACTGAGAATATAAACTTGAAATAATTATTTAACTTTAAATTTAAAGACATGAAAAGAAACTTGATGTTCAAGGTCCTACTAATGTTAATGGTAGGATGCTTCTTGTCCATAGACGCATTTGCCCAGCAAATGACTGTTAAAGGACTTGTAAAGGACACAACAGGCGAACCAATTATTGGAGCCAATGTTGTGGTGAAGGAACAACCAATGGTACTATCACAGATTTTGACGGCAACTTCCAGTTAAATGCCAATAAAGGTGATATAATCGTTATTTCATTTATCGGATATCAGTCACAGGAGGTCCCCGCCGCCCCATCTCTAAACATTCTTTTGAAAGATGATTCGCAAATGTTGCAAGACGTTGTGGTTATCGGTTATGGTACGGTAAAAAAGAACGATGCCACCGGATCAGTGACTGCCATCAAAGCGGAAGAAAAGAACAAAGGTCTTACAGTCAGCCCTCAAGACATGATTGCCGGTAAAGTGGCAGGTGTCAATGTAGCCACATCGACAGGACAGCCGGGTGGAGGTTCAGCCATCCGCATCCGTGGAGGTTCCTCTCTGACCGCCAGCAACGATCCGTTAATTGTAATTGACGGAGTAGTCATGAGTTCAGGTTCCGTAGAAGGCCTCTCGAATCCCCTGAGTTCGGTCAACCCCACCGACATAGAAAGTTTCACGGTATTAAAAGATGCGTCGGCAACCGCCATCTACGGTTCCCGTGCCTCTAATGGTGTAATCATCATTACTACCAAGAAAGGCAAGACAGGTTCTGTGAAGATAAACTATTCGGGCAATGTCTCTGTCAGCACCCGGAAAAATAAAATAGATGTCATGACAGGAGACGAATACCGCGATTTCATCATCAACAACCCCAACGCAACGGAAGCCATGATTACAGCCGTCAACCTTTATCCGGGAGTAAACACCGACTGGCAGGACGAAGTGATGAGAACCGCTGTTTCCACAGAACACAATATCAGTGCCTACGGTTCTGTCAAAGACTATCTTCCCTACCGTGTTTCTTTTGGTTATACCAATCAAAACGGTATCCTGAAGACCTCGAACTTTGAACGTTACACCGGAAGCGTTTCTTTGACTCCCAAATTCTTTGACGATCATTTGAACATGAACCTGAACGCCAAAGGCATTTACATCAAAAATCAGTTCGCTGACACCGGTGCCGTTGTGGGTGCAGTGTCTTTCGACCCCACCAAGCCCGTTAAGAATGACAACAATAAATTCGGCGGATACTTCACCTGGACTACGGATAATGACCCCAACGGTACAAAGGCATCCTCTGCCGGTGTCAACCCTGTATCCCTACTTGAGATGACAGACGACCAGTCAAAGTCAAATCCTTCATCGGGAATGCCCAATTTGACTATAAAGTCCATTTTCTGCCCGACCTGCGTCTGAACCTGAATGTGGGCATGGACTATACCAAGAGTGACGGTGACAAATATGTTGATCCCAGCGCCCCCGGTTCGTATGGTGAAGACCCTCTGAAATCGGGCAGCAACTACCTTTACTTTTACGAAAGAAGAAATACCTTACTTGATTTCTATGCACAATACAGCAAGGATTTCGCCAAGCAGCACTTTGATGTCATGGCAGGTTATTCCTATCAGAAATATCATTATGAAAGCAACAAAGAGACATGGTATCTTTCAAGAAACGAAGAGAACTTCGGTGAAAAAACAAGCATGAACGGAGACCAGCAACCGGCTGAATCCCAATATGTCCTATTATCATTTTACGGACGTTTGAACTATACGGCATGGGACAAGTACCTGTTGACTTTCACTTTACGCGATGACGCCTCTTCACGTTTTGCCAAGAACAACCGTTGGGGATTATTCCCTTCCGTAGCCCTAGGATGGAAAATGAACGAAGAAGCTTTCTTGAAAAAGTTCAAGGATTTAAGTGAATTGAAACTTCGTTTGGGATGGGGTATCACCGGCCAGCAAGATATCCAGCAAGGTGATTATCCTTATATGTCTTTCTGGAGATACGGTCAAGGTGGTGCCATGTATCCCATCTATGATGAGTCAGGAAATGTAAAATGGGTGAATGTAGTATCACCTTCAGCTTCCAGCCCCGATTTGAAATGGGAGCAGACCACTACTTATAATGTAGGTATAGACTATGGGTTCTTTAACAACCGTATCAACGGTTCGGCCGATTTTTACATCCGCGATACAAAAGACCTGATCAATGCCGAAGTGAGTGTTCCTGCAGGTACCGACTTTGCCGAATATGTGGTGGCCAATATCGGTTCATTGAAAAAATACCGGTTTTGAATTTGCCATCAATGCAAAACCCATCGTTAGTTCTACATGGAACTGGGATTTAGGCTTCAATGTCGCTTGGAACAAAACTGAAATTACCAAACTGGACTACAATGACAACAGCGACTCACCGGGCAAACGCTTTGAATCGACCGGAGGTGATGGTGGCAAGACCATTAAAATACACAGCGTAGGCTATGCTCCCGGAACTTATTATGTATTTGAACAAGTATATGACAAGAATGGTAACCCGATGGAAGGAGTCTATGTTGACCGTAACGGTGATGGTGAAGTGACTGAAAAGGACTTATACCAGTATCATAAGCCCACCGCTGACGTGATTATGGGATTCAACTCCAAAGTATCATATAAGAACTGGGACTTCGGTTTTAACGGACGCGCCAGCATAGGGAACTATAACTACAACGGTATAGCAGCCAATGCCGCTATCGGCACCAGCGCCATTTTCAGCAACAGCGCTTTGTCCAATCAACCGAAAGCCGCATTCAATACCAATTTCCAAGAAAGACAGCGCCAGTCGGATTATTACATCCAAAACGCTTCTTTTTTGAAGATAGATAATATCACATTGGGATATTCCTTTGAGAATTTCCTCCAAGGAGCTAAATACCACGGTTTGTCGGGACGTCTGTATGCCACTGTACAAAATCCCATTACCATCACTCCGTATGACGGCCTCGATCCTGAAGTAGACGGAGGTATGGACCGCCAGGTATATCCTCGTCCTATCAGTGTATTGTTCGGTGTTAATATCAACTTTTAATAAAGAAACAGTATGAAATTCAATCTTAACATAAAAAAATACGTTTTCGTAGGAGCAGCCATTCTCTGCCTGTCCACATCCTCCTGCATAAATGATCTGGATCAAAATCCAATCATAGACAAAGGCCAGTCCGAAATTATCAATGAGTCAGACTGCCAGTCTTTCCTCGCCAAAATTTATAGCGGTTTCGGCTTGTCCGGCAATGTAGGACCTTCGGGAGGTGTTCAAGACCTTCAGGGTCCGGATCAGGGTTCTTTATGTTTCCTGCGCGGACTGCTGTCCCTTGAGCTATACCCTACCGATGAAGCCCTTTGGAACTGGAAAGATGAAGGTATAGTGGAACTCTGTACCAATAATTGGGACTATACCCTGTTCTACGCTTATACATTTTATCAAAGAGCCATGCTGAACATCCGGTATTGCAAAGAATTTCTAGACAATTATCCGGAAGACTGCGGAATACCTAATATCAAACAATTCAGAGATGAAGTCCGTGCCCTGCGAGCCATGAACTATTACTATCTGATTGATGTATATAGAAACCCGGGATGGGTATGGGATGACAGCCCCACTAATGACAAGTCCTGGAAACCATCCCAATTGGAGCTAAAGAAATATTCGACAAAGTGGTAACCGAATTGAAAGATCTTTCAGAAAACAGTTCTCTGCCGGAGAAAGGTACGATGGGCACTTACGGGCGTATGACCAAACCTGTAGTCAATACCCTTTTGGCCAAGATGTACCTCAATGCCGAAGTATATACAGGTACACCCATGTACGACCAGGCAGTCTCTTATGCCAATAAGTCATTCATGAAGGGGGTTTCGGATTGGAAAAGGAATTACAGGAATCTGTTCTGCGGCGAGAATCATCTTTCCCCGTTGCATGGCAATGAGATTATTTTCGCCATTCCTTGCGATGGTGAAAATGCCAAAAGCTATGGAAACAGCATTATGGTCACAGCGGCAGCCTACGGTGGTTTGCTTAATCCCAAATGGTTGGGTATGGACGCCTCATGGACTTGTTTAAAGCCCTGTTCACAACTAGTCAAACAATTCGATTATTCACCGGTGGCAGGATACGACCACCACGGAAGCACCTTAAAGAAGGACAGTCGTTTTATATTCTTTGATGTAAAGGAATATGTGGATGGTGAAAACGGAGACAACTGCACAGAGCAAGGAGTGAAAACCCGTAGAGATGTAGTTCCTGTACTGACCGATTGGAACAGCGGCTATCTCTGCCACAAATTCACCAATCTGGGCTGGGATCAGAATGAAGTCACCCCTTCCGCATGGCCCGACACAGACTTCCCTCTGTTCCGACTGGCTGACATCTATTTAATTTATGCGGAATGTGCCGCACGACAAGCAACCGGAGCCGATGTCTCTACCGCTGTAGGTTATATCAACTTATTGCGCGAAAGAGCCAACGGTGACAAATCGGGCAATATCTCCGGTTCCGATCTGACTCTGGATTTCATTTTAGCGGAACGCTCCCGTGAACTATATTGGGAAGGTCAGCGCCGCTCGGATCTGATACGCTTCGGCAAATTCACTAAAGAATATGCCTGGGACTACAAAGGCGGCCCTCAAGAAGGTATAGCCAATATTGACAGCAAGTTCAATATCTATCCCATCAGCGATAAAGACTTGACAGCCAATCCGAACTTGGTTCAGAATCCGGCTATGCCACACTAAAATAACAGTTTAAACCTTATAAATTTTGAGAAACAATGAAAAGATGATAATACTTATTCATCCTCGTATTCAGTTTGAGCACACTTGTAGCGTGCTCGGACGATGAGGGCACTCCTGTCTTCACAGAGCCGACCGAGTTTGTGCTTAAATGTTCCTAAATACGCATCGGGCATCTATGATTTAAAGAACACAGCCACCATACAACTGACCTGTTCACAGCCCGATTATGGTTTCACAGCTGCCACGCGCTATACTGTAGAAATCGCTCTGGACCAAGCTTTTGAAAAGAATGCGACTCTGGACACCAAGTATTCAACAGCCAAAATGGAAGTGGACGCACAAGAAGTTGCTGTCGCTATTTCCAATTTATTAGGAGTAAATGAAGACGAGTTTCCCAAAGCCCCCATACCTTTGTATGTTCGTCTGACGGCTTCCGCCCTGACCGACAACAAATCCGAGATAGCAGGCAGCACCATCACCTCGAACATCATAGAATTGCCACAAGTTCTCCCCTATTATGCTTTGCCCGCAGTGACTCTGCCCACCAATCTATATCTCATCGGCAGTGTGTGCGACTGGGATTGGAGCAAATGTTATTCCATGATTCCGGTTCATTCCAACGAAGGTATGTTCTGGTCCATGCAATATCTGGGAGCCGATGCAGACGGGAATAAAGCCGCATTCAAACTGAATACAGCTACATCGTGGGACAACAATCAAGTAGGAATCCAGGGAGTGACCATCAGTGAAGCATCTAAAAACTGGTGGATGCAGGAGGCGAAGATAACATTGAGATTGGTAATCCGGGATGGTATATAGTAGTCGTGAAAGTCACTCTCGAAGGACGGAATTATAAATACGCAGTCGATTTCTACAAGCCCGAAGTGTATCTGACCGGTGATACTTCCGGTGGCTGGGACTCATTCACAGAGGCCAATATGTTTACCGTTCCCGAGGGCAAAGGAGAATTCGTATCCCCCGCCTTCGTTGCATCCGGCGAAGTACGCATGTGTATCAAGTTAGCAGACATTGACTGGTGGAAAAGCGAATTTATTATTCTGGGAGGTAAGATAGAATATCGCGGTACCGGTGAAGACCAGGAACGCGCCATGGGAAATGCAGGTCAAAAAGCCTATCTGAACTTTATTGACAATAAAGGCGCCATCAAGTAAATCATCCCTTAAATTACAAGATTATGAAAAAAATTAATTTATATATGTTATTGATATTCATTGCAGCCCTGACGGGCTGCGATGACAACGTCAACGATCATTTCGCATTGCCACAGACCAACCCGCAAGAACCTGTACAAAACGTAGAAGGGTTCACCCTGTCTTTAGGAAGTTCATGCACAGCCCCGATCCTTTTCAAGGACTTGGATGATGCAACCCTGCTGGAAGTTGCCAAACTGACCGACCATCCGGAACTGACAGAAGGAGACACCATCAATCTGGAAGTGGAAGTTTCGAAAGATGAAACCTTTACCCAAGCAGTCCCCTTGCCCTGTAGCGTTAAAAACGGAACAGCCTCCGTCACTGCAGGAGAGCTGGAAGAGGTTGTAAAAGAGATCTATGGCAAAGCTCCCTATGCACGGACAATCTATACACGCGCGACAATCTATATCGTAAGCCACACCTCAGCAATAGCCCTTCCGGAAAAAATAACACTGGGAAAAATTGAAGCGACTCCCGAAGCTTTGTTCATCGACACCGCCTATTACTTGATAGGGGATGTAAATAAATGGAATTCCGAAGCATTGATAAAATTCGGTCATAGCGGAAAAGATGTATATGAAGATCCGGTTTTCAGCATGATTGTGGAAATGCCCAAGGATGAATGCTACTGGAAGATTATTCCACAAAGCAATGTAGATGGCGGAGATATTTGGGCACCGGGGGCACTGGGCGTAGCCACAAACGGTGACGACTCTGAGAGCGGCCTGTTAGTGACAGAAAACCCGCAAGCCGGAAAAATCCCTGCCAAAGGATGGGTGAAAATCACCTTGAACATGCTGGAATATACCTATAAGATAGAAGCATTGGGAAATATCAGCCCGTTCCTTTACGTTCCGGGCGGACACCAAGGATGGAAACCAGAGACGGCGCCTTATCTTTATTCTACGGATATGACTCATTATGACGGCTATATCTATATGGATGCGGATAACACATTTAAACTTACCTCACAGAAAGACTGGGACGGTACAAACTATGGCTATGCCAGTGATACCGAACTGAGCACCGATGGAGGAGCCGGAAACCTGAGTGTCACAGAAACCGGATTTTATCGTATAGAAGCCAACCTGTCCACCTTGACTTATAAATTCAGTAAAACCGAATGGGGAATAATAGGCGACGCGACCCAAGGAGGATGGGACAATTCAACCCCCATGACACTGAATGCGGAAACCGGTGAATGGAGTATAACAACCGAACTGGCAGCCGGAAACTATAATTCCGCGCCAATAACAAATGGGATATTAATCTGGGTGGAGACTTGAACCATCTGACTTATGGAGGAGACAATATCACTACCGAAGCTGGTACTTATGTCATTACTCTAAAATTAGGAGACGCAAGCAACTATCATGCCACTGTAGTCAAACGCTAAATAATTGATCCGAAAAGACATCAAGCACCTACCGTTTATCCGATGGTGCCTGATGTCTTTTTTCATTTTACCCCTTAAATAACAAGATTATGAAAAAATATACTTTTCTTTTTTTCCTAGGACTCGTTGCGAGTTTATTCACTGCCTGTTCCGATGACGATAACTTGACCGATTCCATCACTCCGGCTCCTGAAAGTGAGAACTTCTTTGCCAATGGAATGACATTCGCCTCACAACCCGGAGTAAGAAGCATCACTTTTACAGCCGGCAGAGCCTGGCAGGCTGCACTGGATGAACCTGGAGCAAACAACTGGTGCATCGTAACTCCGACCCGGGGAGAAGCCGGAACTGTTACTGTCAGCATCACCGTCAATGAAAACGAAAGCGATGACACCCGGAATGTCCATCTGAACCTGATAGCGGGAAGCGCACAAAAATCGTTCACCATCTCCCAAACCCCCAAACCCATTGTCATACCCGAAGGACTCAGCTATTCTTTGGAAGAGCCTGATGCCGACCGACCGCTGACCATCTACTACAGAGCCGCCAGCTCTTCTCTCCTATATAACTATCAGGGAACAGTATATGCACATACAGGCATTATCTGTGAAGGCTCTTGGTCATACGTACAAAGTGAATGGAATGAAAACACGGACAAGTGTAAAATGTCCAAACTGGATAATAATGTATGGACGCTTACCTTATCTCCGTCCATCCGCCAATGGTACAGTTCAGAAAAGACCCCAGTCAAAAAATTAGGATTCGTACTCCGCAACGAAGATGGAAGTCTGCAAACCGAAGACCTCTTTATACCTGTCACAGACAATACTTACCAAGAATTTGTTCCGGCCTCTATCAAGAAAGGAACGTTGCCTGAAAATGTAGCAGAAGGCATCAACATTATAGACAACTCTACAGTCACCCTCGTCCTTTACGATAAAGACACGGACGGGAACCATAAAGATTTCGCCCATGTGTAGGTGATTTCAATCATTGGCAACTTAGCAACGAAGACAATTGCCAGATGTATCGCGATGATGCCAGCGGTTGCTGGTGGATCACTCTCAGAAATCTGGATGTAAACAAAGAATATGCCTTCCAATATTATGTAGGTACCAGAAATGGTGAAACCATCCGTCTGGGAGACGCCTATTGCGAAAAGATACTCGATCCTGATAATGACTCCTATATATCCTCTTCCACTTATCCGGATAACAAAAGTTATCCCGAAGGAGGAAAAGGAATCGTATCCGTTTTCAAGATACAGCAGGATAACTACCGCTGGTCAGTATCTGACTTCAAGGTACCCAATCCGGAACAACTAGTCATTTATGAGATGCTTCTCCGTGATTTCACGGCAAGTAATGACCTCAATGGAGCCATGCAAAAACTGGATTATTTGAAATCACTGGGTGTTAATGCCATTGAATTAATGCCTGTCCAGGAATTTGACGGCAACGATAGCTGGGGATATAATCCATGCTTCTTCTTTGCTCTGGACAAAGCGTATGGAACAAAGAAAATGTACAAAGACTTCATTGATGCGTGCCACAAGGCAGGAATGGCAGTTATTTTTGATGTAGTTTACAATCATGCAACCGGAAGTATGCCGTTTGCCAAATTGTACTGGAACAGCGCAAACAATAAGACAGCCCCAAACAATCCCTACTTTAACGTAGACGCACCTCACCCTTACAGCGTATTCCACGACTTCAATCATGAAAGTCCTTTGGTACGTAAATTCGTGAAACGCAATCTGCAATTCTTATTGAATGAATACCATATAGACGGATTCCGTTTCGACCTGACTAAAGGTTTTACACAAGCCGCATCAACCGAAAGTAGCGCTTCCAATTACGACAAGAGCCGCATCGAGATTCTGAAAGATTACCACGCAGCCATCAAAGAAGTGAAACCCGAGGCATACGTTATCCTGGAACATTTCTGTGATAGCAAAGAAGAAAAAGAACTGGCCGAAGACGGTATGCACTTATGGCGGAACATGAATAACGCCTATTGCCAGACCGCCATGGGTTGGAACGATGACAGCGCATTTGACGGACTGTACGAAAGTATCCCCGCATGGATAGGATTTATGGAAAGCCATGACGAAGAACGAGCCGCCTACAAGCAAACCCAATGGGGAGATGAAGCATTGAAAACAGACTTAACCACCCGTATGCGGCAACTTGAAGTGAACGCATCCTTCTTCTTCACTGTACCCGGCCCTAAAATGATCTGGCAGTTCGGAGAGATGGGATACGATGTTTCCATCGAAGAGAACGGCCGGACAGGAAAGAAACCGCTACACTGGGAATATCTGGAGAACAAAGACCGCAAGGCTTTACACGATAGTTATTCACGGCTGATAAAATTACGCAATGATAATCCCGAATTATTTACCAGCACCAGCCAATTCTCATGGGAAGTCGGTACAAGCAACTGGGGACAAGGAAGATTCATCACTTTATCTTCCACAACCAAGCACATGTTAGTTGCCGGAAACTTCAGCAAGACCGATGGAGCATATACCGTTACTTTCCCCGTTACAGGCAAATGGTATGATTATCTCACCGGTGATGAGGTTGAAGTGAAAGATGCAACTCAGAAAATGGAAATTCCGGCACACAGTTACCGTATTCTGACAACTTTCCCATGCCTCAACTAATTGTTGATCTTGGCGAGGCTGTCTGATAAGTTTTTTCACTACCATCGTGTTCCCTGTAGGGGCGGAATGCTTCTGTCTGATACCACAAAGAAGGTGTATCCGGGCAAATTCAACCCGCCCCTACAGCCAACGATCCGACGGTTACTGCAAGCACTGCTCTTACGTTCTGTCTAAAAAGAGTATCCTAAAGACACCCAGAACGTATTTCGGGCAAGGTATTCATGCCCTGCAAACAGCCATGCAAAATCCAGACGCACACCGGCATATTCCACTCCCGCTCCAGCAGTAGCATAACTGGCATCTCCTTTCTTCTTATCACCGCAATGATAACCACCACGCAACATCACCAGTTCCCTCCATGCATATTCCGCGCCGGCACTTACACTTAACGCCTGTACGTCGGCAGGTGAAAGTCTGTAACCCAAATCGGCAGTCAAAGTCAATTTATGCATTTGTAAAAAAGGCAGGTCAGCAGCACCTCCCACTTTAACCGTTGCAGGAAGAGCATCTTTAGAAGTCAGATAGTTTATTTTCGGTCCAAGATTACTCACATGAAGCCCGACCGACCAGCCGGCACCCTCCCAATCATTTATCTCGCACTTATACAATACTCCTAAATCAAACGCCACAGAACTTGCGCCACGGCTATTGCCTATCCTGCCCATATCCGAAAACAAGTATTTGAAAGTAGCGGAAACAGAAAAATTCTTTATAACCTCGTATGCATAACCAGCCTCCACGGCTATTTCTTTGGGATGTATGCCCGAAGCACCCTCCCCTGTTCCATCCATCTCCGGATAGCCGAAATAACGGAGACCTAACAGAATGGCATTACGCTGATTGATTTTGTAAAAACTACCCAGGCTATGAAGAGAGTATCCGGACTCATAGTCACGCATCCATGGAGAATAAGTATAAGCAACCCCACCTCTGCGCGTCACATCCGATAAAGCTGCCGCACCATTATGAAAAACGGCATGATCTCCTCCCGGAGCCGCCACACCGACTCCCCCCATGGCCGCGCTGCGCGCATCGGCTGATATAGTCAGATAGTTTGCCGCTCCGGTATTGACAGGTCCGTAATCCTCCTGACCATAAGCCTTGGCAAAAGTTATGCCTATTATAAACAGACCTAATCCTATTCGTCTCATATTCTTTATTTTTTGGGATTAGTACTTGATAAATTTCTCTCTGATTTCCATCCCTTTAGCCTGATAGACTAAGGTATAATATCCGGCAGAGAGTTTGGTTATGTCCACAGCATGCAGGGATGCGGCTTCAAGTTTCAGATGAAGATCCAACACCTTGCTGCCGATGCCATTATACAAAATCAATTTCCCATTTCCGGACATACTACTGCTCACACTGAATATCAGCATATTATCAGTTATTTGATTGGATTTTAAGATAAAAGGATGAAGATTGGAGACATCGATCTCTAAAGCGGCGGCGGCATCCACACATCCGTGTCCTAACTGACCGGCATATCGCGGATTATATTCATCCAAGTCGTATGCACTCTGATAGAGAATCTCCTTCAAAGCCTCCGGTGTAAACCCTTTCTTGCCTACCCCATACTTCTCTATCACCAAGGCCGCTACACCACTGACCAGCGGGCACGCCATCGATGTACCAGCCAAGTATTCATAATTATTGGATCGTTCCGTAGTCGTGCTCCAAATCCGTCCGTCTCCATCCAACGATCCGCCGGGAGCAGAAATATCCGTATAAGTGCCATAATTGGAATAAGAAGCTTTCCTATAATCGGCCTCAATGGCTGCAACCGCAACAACCTTTTCATAATCAGCCGGTGCCGCTATCCTGGGATCGGACGTATTCGCATTACCTGATGCAAACAATACAATACCTCCCTTCATGGGACTTCCGTCAAGTTGCTCTCCTTTGTTATCACATCCGGCATATTTTATAAAGTAATCAATAGCTTCCTTATGTACAGGATTAATATACGAAGAAGCATTCCTTCCCGCCCTAGTGGCAGCGTATCCCCAGCTGTTCTGGCTGATGACAGCTCCATTATCAGCGCCATACTTAATCGCGGCGGCAATAAACGGATCAGAAGCTACTTCTCCTCCGATAGAGATAAGGCTTTTCAAAAT
>OKWC01000094.1_pt1 | contig 16510 bp, 17 predicted proteins | sample 1606971 | NCBI WGS metagenome assembly OKWC01 (sample SAMN04414076, study PRJEB24778) | human gut metagenome | material: faecal | host: Homo sapiens
CAGAGATACTTGGAATCGTTCCGTCAGATTATAGGCAGGTTTATTCATTTCGGTAGTAACAGTGCCCGAGAATGATTTTTTAGTATAGTCGGATTTCTCTTGTTCGTCCAGACTCCACTCTTCATTTTGCCCTTCGTAATAAATGCTTTCAACTTCTTTGGCACTTTCCTCTTTATGCCGCTGGCAGACAAGGTTCACTTTTATATCCTGTCCGTTATTCAGTTTAAACAGATGATGGGTCGTAACCTGATAGGTTCGGTTCAAAAAGTTCGCGATTCCGGCTCAACCCCATAGAAAAGGGAGGTTCCGTCTCTATATAATCGGCAAGCAACCTGCCTGATTCTTCAAACGCATTCAGGTTGAATGAATTGAGTTCCTTAGATATATCCTGACCTATGTTGTTCGTTTTGAATGTATTCATGCTTTGCCTCTTTTTATTAAAACGCATAAATACACCTTGTACATCCCACAGTCCTTCATCCGGACTACAGCCCGCATATGATTTTAGTGTACCTACCCACCGATGTTTGGCTCCCTCCTTTAACTTCAAGTTGATTGCCGCTTGTTCTGAAAAAGCAATACCCTCCAAGGCTTTTACAGGCTGATGGTTTTGCAGGATTTCCACACTACCCACCTCTTTGTTAGAAATATTGTTAGTCGCCAGTCCATATTGTCCCTCCAACATATCACTGTTTTCAATGTAGAACCGATTAATAGGTGTTCCATTATAGCTTACCTGTCCGTTCTCATTCGTTTTGATACCGGGCATTCTTCTAAGCACATCACCAATGGAGCGGTCTCCTTCTTTGGAAAATAAACGGACATCATAAGTGATTGTATCTCCTTGTACCCTGACTTTCGGAGCCTTGACAATTATTTCTTTGATTGTCATTTCCTTTTGAGAAAGATAAATATCCCACCTTTTTTCATTGATCAATGTTCTTTCGTAGTGTCTCATACCCCATAAAAGAAAACTGGAGATAACCTTTTCCTGTCAAGCTATCGGGTATCATCATTCTGAATGAACCTTCTGTTGTTGTCGTGGTAAACTTCAGGAGCTTTTTCTCCTTGCCGACATATAGAAGTACATTCACACCCTCTAGTCTTTCTCTGTTGGTTTTGTCGGATACAGTTCCTGCCACTCTATAATTCTGAGCAACGGTCATGTAGTGCATCATCGCAAAGAGCAGAAATAGAATTAGTTGTTTGCTCATATTGAAAAATATTACCGATAATCTTTTTCCATAAAGTCACAGGCTATCGTTTGTCCTTGCGCATTTTTAGTTTTAGGAGTCATTTTGTCCAAATTCAATACTTTCTTTATCTCAGGATCTACACCTTTATGAGTTCTGGAGGCCGACATCTTCAAATATTTAATGCGATCTATCTTTTCGTAATTGGGACGGAAATTGTAATAGCAGACTGGTTCTGTGCCCTCCTGTTGCATTCCTATCAAAGTGAAATGATAATGGTCTTGCGTATCATAAACCTCTAAAATCAGTCCGGGCAGTCCGTTGAATTTCCAAGGTCCTTCATTCAAGGGAATTTCCGGAGCGAACCATGCATGGTAGTTCTTCCGCGGAAGTGGCATTCTGCCAACCGGCATTGATAGCCATGGATTATTTTGGTACTGTCTGCCAGTTTCCAGTCTTGCGAGATATATTCTTCCTCCATCAGGCACTCTGTAGTGCCCAATAAGGCCAAGGTGGTAATTTTTCCTTCGGGATAATTCTTGTAATAGTAATTACTTGTTATCTTAGACGTTGGCATGGATGCATAATTTCTGCTTCGGATGGCCTGTACCATCATTTGCCCCCAAAGCCTTCTTCCTGTGGGATCATTGAACATGGAATCACAATAAAAGGAAAGATAAGCATAGAACTGGCTTATCTTTTTCCCGATGCGCAAAATCATTGTTTCGCAGTTTTTGTCCGTACCTAGTGTATCCACCTTTTTTACACATTCATATTGGCATACCAAAACACTCGGCTCCAGCACACGTGTGTATTGCTCGATTTGCGCTTGAAGGCAAACAGGAATAATCAAAGATACATTAAAAAATTGTTTTCATCTTCATTATTGTTTAATGGTAATCTCGTTCCAAAAAATCATAAGCCATGGTTTGTCCTCTCCTCTTTTTTCTCTTTTGAATCAGTTTATATTGCTCGCGACTCCCTTTCAGGTATTCTATCCGACTTACGTTCTCCATATCATCCCGATCTGTCCTGTAAAAACAAACCGGTTTTATATTTTCGCGCCTCATGCCAATCAAAGTAAAATGATAATGATCCCATATATCAGCTATTTCGACTATCAGCCCAGGCAATCCGTGAAATTTCCAAGGACCTTCTTCTATCTCTATCTCCGTAGTATACCAGGCTTTATATGTTCTTCCACGAAACTGGCACACAGCCAATTTACATGGATAGCCCGATATATTTCTTGTACTATCCAACAATTGCCATTGCTGTTTTTCATATTTTTCAGTAATCATCCTCGGGGTTTTTAATTCTATATAGGTCGTGATTGAATTTGTAGGATAATTCTTATAATGATATTCTTTTGTCATTTTAGGGGCTGGAAGAGGCTTGGAATCTTTCATCGCAGCAAGCATTTGCTTCATCAATATTTCACTACCCTGAGGGCTACATACAAGAGAGTCCAGATAAAAGGTAGAACAAGCATAAAACTGACTGATATTTTTCCCTATACGGAGTATCATTGTGTCAGTCACCGAAGTTACTCCTAATGTGTCAAGCTTTTGAATGCATTGATATCGGCATTCTAAAACCGCAGGTTCCAGTACTTTTGATATTTTTTCTATTTGTGCATTCAAATCAGCAGCTACTACTGCAAGGATACAGATGAAAATAAGTGTTTTCATATCGTTTTCTTTTTTAAAGGCTAGCTTTTTAATTGTTGAAAAAGCTAGCCTTTAAGTTAAAGAATAAAAAAGAATGGCTACCAACAATGGGTATCCCAAGCTTCAGCCCATTCATCCCATTTTTCATTACTCCAACCTTGTGCTTCTTCCCCTCTTGTCATTTGCTGAAGATGTTCACAGTACTGGCTTCCACCCTCAATCTGGTTCATCTGTTTTTTATCCAGACTGAATGCTTTCAAATCTTTCAGTGTGTTCATAATCATAAGATTTTGAAGGTCCATATTCTTATTGCGATATGCTCTGCCCTTATCGCTTGGCTTTGATACAAAGATATGGGAATATGCAATCCGTTGCATCTCTAAAACCGTTACAAAAACAGGGAAAAGCGTTACAATAGTACATTTATAACGAATATTTTTCCCATAAATACCTCAACGGACCGAGCAAGCGGGCCGTAAAACTTCTTTCATCGGTTAAAACCTCGGCACTGCCGGACAGTTCCCCTTGAAATTCCAATATATGGTTGTAGGAAGTTTGCAATGTATCCGGTAATTCTACTGTCACAGTATAGCTGTCTTCATTTGATAATAATGAAATGGAAGAAACCTTTCCCGTCAGAAAACCATATTCCATATAGGGGTATCCTGTCAGTCGGATATTTACCCGTTGTCCAGACTTTACTTTGCCCGAGTTGGAAACAGGCAACTTTGCCTTGCCGATGACAGCCCCCGAATTTTCCGCCACAACAGAAAATACTTTATCCCCTGCCGTAATGTTCTGATTCTTCTGCCACACTTCATTATAAGACAGGATTCCATCTGTAGGTGCGGTGAACAAGTATGCCAGTTTCCAATTGTTGATACTGACTTGTAACTGATCGTATGCTGTCTGCAATGCCACTTGCAGGCTGTTTGCTTTCTGATTTTGTTCCAACTGTATCTCTACAATTGTTTGATGCAATTTGGCTTCCTGTATACGTGCAGAAGAAAGTGTGGTCTGCATTTGTTCCGTACCTCGTTTACTTGCCAGATAGGCTTGTTGTTCCTTTTCATAATCGGATGCAGAAACCAATCCTTTTTTGTATAGTATTTCTTCCCTGCTGTAGGAAGACAAGGCGAGTTTAAGCTCTTCCTTGTTCAGATTCACTTCATTGTGTAAATGGGAAATATAGATTTGATATTCGTTTAATTCTCTACGAGCCGCTTCTTCTTTTTCTTTGTACAGATCCAACTTCAGGAAGTCCCGGTATTCCGTGAGGCTTTTAATAAAACCCGTGTATGCCGATTGAATTTCACCTAAGGTCAATCGCCCGGTGAAATGGCCTTGACATATCATACTGTCATTTATTTGGAAAGCTTCCAATTCCTTCTTCAGTAAGAGCACCTCCCGGGTATCTGCCGGATTGTTGACAACGCCTATCAGTTCTCCTGCCTTTACTTTTTGCTTGTCTTTCAAGAAGACTTCCTTTAATTTTCCTGTACTCCGCGCTACAATCCATGCCGGGGGATTTTCTGTAGTGATCGTTATTCCTGCTTCTACAGTGTCAGGATACGAAAAGAAACATCCGCCTATAAACAGAAAAGAAATGACCATAAAGAATACAGTAATTCCCCATCGTATCAGTGCATGAGGCGGACGCGACAGGATTTCCTGTATCTCCTCACTTTTCAGTTCTATATCTTTATCTTCTATATCCATGATATGTACTTATAGTTCCAATTGGTTTTTAACCAAACGATAATAAATGCCTTTTTTCGCTATCAGCTCTTCGTGTGTGCCGGTTTCGGCTATTATTCCTTTTTCAATCACAACTATATTGTCGGCATGGCGGACTGTACTCAGGCGGTGTGCCACAATAATGGAGGTCTTCCCCTGCAAGAATTTCTCCAGTTTAGACATGATAGTACGTTCATTGTTTGCATCCAAAGCATTGGTGGCTTCATCAAAGAAAATATAATGAGGTTCCTTGTATACAGCCCTGGCTATAAGGATACGTTGCTTCTGCCCTTGACTCAACCCATGCCCTTCCTGGCCTATTTTTGTGTTATACCCCATGGGAAGTGATTCTATGTATTCTTCGATATTGGCTATACGGGCGGCATACCTTAATAATTCAGTATCTATATGTTCTACTCCGGGAGCGATATTTCCGGCAATAGAGTCAGAAAAAATAAATCCGTCCTGCATTACTATGCCACATTTTTTTCTCCATTGGCGTATATTGTAATTATTCAAATTGATACCGCCCAATGTTATTTCTCCTTTAGCAGGAGGATAAAAACCCAATAACATCTTCACAAGAGTGGTTTTTCCACTTCCGCTCATTCCCACTATGGCCGTTTGTTTTCCGGCAGGAATAGTCAGGTTAATATGATTGAGCGTCGGCGTTTCATTTAGTGGGTCATAACTGAATGAAAGGTTCTTTATTTCTATATCTTTGCTAGGGGAATATTCCTTATCCGCCCTCTGTTGTTATCTTCTTCATCTTTTTTATTCCTTATCTCGCCCAGCCGGTTTACACTGAGGCGCACATCCTGCATATCTCTGATAAATGTAATCAACTGGTCTATAGGGCTGTTCAGTTGCCCTATAATGTATTGCACGGAAAGCATCATGCCCAGTGTCATTTTCCCTTCTATCACCAATGCCGCTACCAGTGCGGTAATGATTACATTCTTCGTCTGATTTATGAATATAGCTCCCGAATCCTGATACTGGGCGAGGGCAAGACTTTTGATATTCAGACGGAAAAGTTTTGCCTGTATACGTTCCCACTCCCAGCGTTTTTGTTGCTCACAGGCACTGAGTTTTATTTCCTGCATACCGGTAACCAATTGTACCACGCTACTCTGATTGGCAGATTGCTGAGCAAAACGCTTGTGGTCCAGTTCCGCCCGTTTCTTCAGGAATAACCATACATAGATAATATAGACAAGACTGCCTATGATGAAAATAAGGAAGATAGTACCGCTATAAAGAGCCAGTATAATCCCAAATATCAATATGTTGAACATAGAGAAGAGAATGTTCAGGCTGCTACCTGTCAAAAAGCTTTGAATACGGGCATGGTCATTGATGCGCTGAAGAATATCCCCTGTCATTTTAGTATCGAAATACCCCATGGGCAGTTTCATCAGTTTGCTCAGAAAGTCGGAGATGAGGGAAATGTTGATTCGTGTTCCCAAGTGCAGCAAAATCCAGCCACGGATAAAGTTTACGGTAGAGCTGCTGAAAGTCAGCATCAGTTGTGCCAATAAACCAGATATACGTAATTTAGGTTTTGGTTACTGATGCCAAAGTCCACTATGGATTGAGTAAGGAAAGGCAGTAATAGCTGGATAAGGCTACCCAGCAACAGACCAAGTAACAATTGCCCCAATAATTGTTTGTATGGGCGCAGATAAGAGAACAGAAATCCCAATCCCTGATAATCTATCGTGTCTTCTTCTTCCACCGCATAGAAATCCGGTGTGGGTTCCAGCAATAAAGCAATACCTGTCGCCTTTCCTTCTTTTTTATTACTCTGCCAGCAATTACAAAATTCCTCTTGGGTATATTTCACCTTTCCGGCTCCCGGATCGGCCACCCACACTTGTCCTTTCGACATGCGATACACCACCACAAAATGCTGCTGATTCCAATGTACAATACAAGGCAAGGGCGCATCCTCCAGTAATTGTTGAAAGGATATTTGCACACCCATGGTACGGAAACCTATCTTTTCGGCTGCTTCACTGATACCCAGCATGGATACTCCCAGACGGGTAATGAATGACTTTTCCCTCAGCCTTTCCAAAGAATAATGCTTACCATAGAAAGCGGCTATCATGCGGAGGCAGGTAGGGCCGCAGTCCATCTGGTCGTGCTGCTGGTAATGAGGAAAACGTTTCATTATTTTGTTTCTGATATTGGGCTTTAATTTTATAGGTTCTTATATATTTAATTTCCGGATAATGACGCTTTATATCAGAAAACCGTTTATAAACCGTATGTAATACTCCTCCTCCATTCTTACTATAAAAACTATTATTGTAATAGAAAGCCATGTGTATCAAAGCCTTATTCTTATCATAACACACGATAAGACTCTTATTCTGTAAAGAATCGGGAAGTCCGATTCCTAAGGAAGCATACGGATCACAGAATTTATTTAATAATAAGTCTGCACTACTATTGTCCGTAATAAGCGTAAATTGGCAACATAATGGAGCTGATTTTATTCCGTTAGATTCAAATAGATTTTCAAAAGCGTATGAAATACAGTTTTGATTGTCCTCCTCTGTACTGCGTTCCTCATTACTGACAGAATACAGGATTGTGTCTCCTAAAATAGATACCTTTAAATCTATGGTCACCTTATCAATAGATACAGTATCTACCTTGCCTAAGAAAAAAGAGCTAATACTATCTTTCATCTTAATGCATGTATAGTCTGGTTTTCCAATCTTGTAGTCTTTAATTCCTACACGCTTGTTTAAAAATAAAGTTGCTCTTCGGTTTATAGAAGAGGCGGAAGCAGCCTGTCCAAAACAGCAGATACTTGATAATAAGAGAATTATTATGAAATTTATTTTTCTCATTCTTTTTGTTTTATATTATCAAAAGAAGCATACTCATACCGAGTTGCTTCTTTTGAATAATTAATAAAATCCGTTTGCAATAAAATTTTGTAATTGATAAACTTTGGTACTTTAGGCTTAACAGTGAGCTTGCATCATATCCAAAGCTATTTCTTGCACTTCTTTGGACCATTTAGTGTGATTGTTATTGTAGTTTGTAATTAAGTCGGTACAATAACTACCACCTCCAACTTGCTTCATCTGTTTCTTTTTCAGACTGAATGCCTTCAGATTGTCCAATGTCTTCATAATGATAAGATTTTAGATCATAAATAATTTTGTTGCGATATGTACAGCCCTTATCGCTTGGTTTTTGTTTGCAAACAATATCTTTATAGCACATAGTGCAAATCTTCTATAGTGTAGATTCCGGGCATTTTCCTTTCGTTGATAGTAATAAATGGAGTATGCTGCAAATGAATCTTGTTACAATAAGCCCGTTGTGCCTCTAATACCTGTTCTGCTTGCGGTACAAGTGGATAGTGTATTATCAGTCCGGTATCATGTTTGTCAAACCATTCTCCAAGCAAATCCATGGCTTGCCGAAATCCGTATCTGATGTAACAAGAAATAACTGCCAACGCAACTTCTTTATCCTGTCTGTTCCGATCGGAGACAAAAAAAAGCAGACTGACAGAAGTATCCAGCCGTAGCCATTCCTTGTAATGTAGGGCACAATGCTTGCAATGCGGATTTATTATAATTTGTATTTTCCTATCAGCCTGTTTCTCATTATGCAGGACAATGGAAGATTCCGCTTGGGGTATTTCAGTCTCCATAGAGAGCAACGTATCCAGTAAGACGGGATAAGATAGCAGGGCTTCTTTCTGAGTCTTCAACTGTATACTTTGATAATTGGCACTAATCAACTCTTTCAAGGAATACCAAATGCTACAGCAAAGCCCTGCAACAAGCAGCAATAAAACAACCGAGGACGGAGTCAAACCCAATGAATCTGTATGATAAAAAACCATATAATATAGCAGCTTGTGCCCAAATAACCATATCCAATAAGGTGCAAAGCATATATAGTTTCTTTGCGATTATAACCTGATAAACTACAGACCATAGGGTGGTTATTAAAGCAATAGCCGTTGACAAGACCCACACCATAAGGTAATCAGCCCCATGGATTGCCGTATAAAGAAATAATGTGGAAAAATAGAGCAACGCCATTTCCCCCAAACTGACTAGTCCCCCTATATTGGCAGCCTTGGAATGTAGTATCCCATTACAGTCCACCACAGTACCTATCTTACAAAAGCGTTGCAGAAAATCCTTATCGTATGACTCTTTATAGATGATGCCGATGGCCACAGCCAATCCCACCCATGTCATCAGATTAAAAAGCGTTTCTCCTATATGAGCATGATTTACAAACAAGTACATCATACCTGCCAAAGCAAGAATAATGAAATATCTATATGTATAAAGGTAGCTAACAATCTGTTTTACTCTGTAATAAGATTCTTGCTGAACTGTTTGCAACGGATCTATTATCAACACGGTACCTTTCCATATTGTAAGGAAAAACTCCAGAGAAACAATGCTTTTCTTTCCCTTGTCGGATATCAGCATCACTTCTTTTTCGTTCATATTCTTTACGATACAGAAATGTCCGTTTTGTATAACCGAAATGAAAGGGCACTCCAATTCCTTCAAGTATTCTGCCGGAAGTTGATAAACCTCGTGCACGATATGAAACTCATCTAAAGCGTCACTTATTCCCCGCAAGGTATTTCCCATAGGGGTATCCAGCGACTGCCTGATACTTCCATAGCTTATCTTTACCGACAGTTCTTTTAAAAATCGGTAAAGTATATAGGTGGTGTGGTCAATTCCTGGCATACCAATAAAGTACTGTTACAAGGTGAAGTATCCGGTATATTCCGCCCCTCTTATATTCAAATACAAAGTATAAGTTCCTTCCGGTTCATTCTCTATATTTATCTGAATTTTATTTGTCCCGGCATATATCATGGAATAGACCTGCGCACCCGTTTCTTCATTGACAATGCTGACGGTTACATAAGGAGAGGCATCCGGCAACCGGATGTTAATTACAGCATCGGTTTGGTATGCTGCTGGTTCAGACATTATTGATAATGGTCTCATTTGAGTTTCTTTTCTATTCAATTCTATCTCCTTCAAGCTATCCGCCACAGCTATACTACTGATGCAACAAAGTAATAATAATAGTACTGTTCTCATATTCATTGTGTTTTTCGTTTGTGCAAATCTAGGGAAAAATCCATTTCCTGTAGCGATAAAACCGTTACAAAAATAAAGGAAAAGCGTTACAATATGCCTATTACGACTGCCACAATCATCATGTGACAAGGATTCTTATTTACGAAATATCATTTGAAACGTATCTTCAGCCATATTTTTCTTCAATCGGTTCTTACGGATACGAAGTGCACCGCCCGAACTGCTCATGCAATACATAATAGTTCGGGACTTATAATTCTGGCTAAAGAGAATGCAATAATAAATGTCCTCTCTGCTCATCTTCGGATGAATTTGAGTAATGTAGACAATAAACTCCTTGAAACAGATATCGAGTTCCTGATAGAGTAGTCTTTGTTCGTCCGGCTTTATATAATTACCGGATTTAATTTGTTTCTCTACTTCGTTTAGTTTTTCTTTCCATGGAGAAGCATTAAAAGCATCTGTCCCTCTTTGCAATTTTTCCCTTTTAAAGGCTGTAATTGTTTCCTGTAATGGAATCTCTTTACCCAATTTCTGTTCCAGATAATTACTGATCGTTTGGTTTTGGTCATTTAGAGTTAATATCCTTTTTCTTAAAAGGTATTCCTTGTATTTCTTCTTTAAATATAAGTAGAGACATAAACAGCCTGACAAAAGCATCATAAATATGAAACAGATTATCCAATAAATATTTTCTTCTTTCCTTTTCTCTTCTCCTTTCTGTAGTTCTATGGCATGTTTTATGTGTAGGTTCTGTATTTCTTGGGGTCGTTTTAATATTTCTATAGAATCTCGGTAAAGATTGAATGAATCATTATAGGCGTAAGCATAAAAATGGTTCTGCAATTTCTTTTCTATTTCATATAAGAGATTGTAACAACTGGCTTTGTCATATAAGTCACGAGACTGACAAGCGGCTAACAGTAATCTTTTGGCTGAATCTAGTTCATTCCTATAGTAAAGGAATTTGCTTTTAAGGTATAAACTACCGACAGACTTATTTTTTTCAATGGAAGCCACTATAAGCCGCTCTGCTTTTAGAGTGTCTTTTTTATATAAATAAGTTTGACTCATATCACTTAAAATGGCAGCCTCCCAAAAATCATCATGAATAAGTCTACTGACAACCAATGCTTTTTGATAATATATTAGAGCACTATCATTTTTATCTTCAAATAGATAAGTTCTTGCTATTTCCCGATAAGGGAAAAACAAGAGTGAAGAATCTTTCAACTCCTTAGAAGCCCCCAAACATTTCTGAAACATCTCCATACTGCTGCCATAGAGATTCTGATAACGATATCGCTCTCCCAAGTTGAAATATATCTGCATCCACAATTTATGCGGTTTTCCTTTCGGCATCTTATCCAATGCCTTCAAGTAAGCCTCTATAGCCATTGCATCCTGATTGGCATTCCGATATACGCACCCCAGATAGAAATAACTCTTAGCGGCATTGAGATCTTCATCTTTATCCTCATAGTATCTCACCGCAATCCGTATCAACGAATCATTTGTTATAGAAATCCTATTCTTATCGCAGGCTTGCGAATAAAGCAAAGCATAGTCCGCTTGCGCTTTCCCTTTCAAGTCCTCCGGATGGGAAATATGCTGCAATAATGACAGTGCACTATCCGGAAACTCTTCCATACAGTTTTCTGCCTGGTATAATGTTTCATTTACCTTTTGGGACATTTCAACATTACATCCATAAAGGCTAAAAGTAAATAGTAGCATATAAAATGCCCTGTTCATTTTTCTGTTCATCTCATTCTTTCTGCTTGTGTAGCAACAAAGATAGCATTTAATTTTATTGTCTGATATTTTCCTTGGCTTTATTTCTTATATATAGATAATGCTATAGGAAATAATACAAAATGTCTTTGCGTTCACAAAAAGCAACCTTAACAATAATAAATTGTATACCATTATGCTCTCATGCCCTCATTGGTATAGTAGCATACTGATTATGAGACACAAACATATAATGATAGCATTTTATACAATCAGGCGTTGCCCTCATGCTCTCATTGGTTATGAAAGATCAACTCAAAATAATCGAACTTTATTATACTGAAGAATCTATTAAAAGTATCATAACTGGGAATAAACCCAAGGTCAGGTGTGACAAAAGATACAATACGTATGCCCTCAAACTTCCGATATTCATTATTGCTTCACCAGTGTGAAACAGTAGTTTCACACTGGTGACAACAGCTCTTCACACAGGTGAAAACCCATCTTCACCTAAGTGAAAATCATATCCTACCGTTCTCCTTACAAGAATTCCAACAGACCTTCATCCTGCATAATGACGCTTTCTGCCAAACTGACTCCGACAGGGAAAACGGATAAACCGTTTCGAGGGGGATACAGGAGGATTCGTCACTATAAATTATTGATTAACAACAATATGCCGTGATGAAACAAAAAAATATTGCAACGCAGAAATATAACTTTTTTATTCATTATAATTGCTCATGTGAACGAATTGTAGAAACAGGTAAAAATCGTAAATAGCTGGTAAAGGTATGAATGGTTTCTCAAAATATACTATCTTTGCTTCCCATTACAAACGGATAAACCTCTATAAAGTATGACCTACATGAAAATACTTTTGCTCTTGATGTTCTGTACAGTCCTGCCGATGCAAGCCCAACAGATGAAGAAACTTACTGATTTGAAAGATTTTGAAGCCCGTCTGCTGCAAGAGGCTAAAAATATAGAGTCCATCGAAAGTAATTTCACTCAGATAAAATATCTGGATGTATTCGATGAGAAAATAACCTCGAAAGGAACGTTCTATTATAAAAAGAGCAATAAGATATGCATGGACTACGCACAGCCCATAAACTACCTTATCGTGATCAACAACAACCAACTGAAAATAGTATCGGACGGAAAGAAAAGCATCATGGACCTTCACTCCAACAAGATGATGAACCAGATGCAGGATATGCTTACCGCCTGTATGGTGGGCGACCTGTCCAACATGTCGCCCGGCTATGCTTTGGAATATTTTGAAGACGCCCATTACTATCTCATTCAAATCAAGCCCGTCAGCAAAGCGGTACAGGCATATATCAACCAGATTCAAATTTATTTAGACAAAAAAGACATGTCTGTCCACAAACTACGTTTATCGGAAACCGCAACCAACTATACCGAATACGAATTCTCGGACAAGAAATTCAATTCTTTGAAAGATGAGACAAAGTTTACGATACGCTAGCTGGCTGCTGTTGCTGTTTATCCTGCTCTCCTGCTCACACCGGGTGACGGGGGAACAAAAGTGATTCGACTATTGCAAACATTCCTGCCACACACTTGTTACATTGACGGAAAGAGCGTATCTTTGTATGCAACGTAACTTTTTTTTAACGCCAAAGCATCATGATGAAATATCCCATCGGTATACAAAGTTTCAGTCAGATTATAGAAGACGGATACGTTTATGCAGACAAAACCGCATTGGTCTATGACCTCGTAACTACCGGTAAGGTCTATTTCCTGAGCCGCCCGCGCCGCTTTGGGAAGAGTCTGTTGGTGAGTACGCTGGAATGCTACTTCCGTGCCCGGAAAGAACTTTTCAAAGGGCTGGCTATGGAGAGACTGGAGAAAAACTGGTATGCATATCCGGTGTTCAAGATAGACTTTAACGGAGGGGAATATAAACAGGAAGGAACACTGACAAGCACCCTCTTGTATTACATCGAGCTATGGGAAAAAGACTATGGCGCCACTTCACCTGAAGCACCCATAGGCAAACGCTTCGAGCAGATTCTGCGTAATGCCTGCGAACAGACAGGCCGCAAAGCCGTAGTGCTCATTGACGAATATGACAAGCCCATACTGGACGTACTGGATACTCCGCAGGAAGAGGAGAATCGGGACATACTGAAAGCGTTCTACTCCACTTTCAAAAGTGCCGACGACTACACCCGTTTCGTGTTCCTCACAGGGGTGACCAAGTTTTCGCAGGTCAGTGTATTCAGTGGATTCAACCAACCCAATGATATCAGCATGAGCGCGCGTTACGAAGCCCTTTGCGGTATTACGCAGGAAGAACTGGAATATTATTTTGCCGAACCCATCGGATGGATGGCGAAGAAATACAAGTGTACCATAGCGGAAATGAAACTACAGCTCAAGCAACAATATGACGGTTACCATTTTAGTGACGAGCTGACAGACATATACAACCCGTTCAGCCTCATCAACGCTTTTTCAACAACCGGATAGACGACTATTGGTTCCGCACAGGCACGCCCACCTATCTGCAAACCCTACTCCGGCATAACCACGAGGGCATTAACGATCTTACCGGAAAATACTACGAGCCGAAGATGTTCATTGACTATAAAGCCGATGTGGAAAAGCCCCTGCCTATGATTTATCAGAGTGGCTACCTCACCATCAAGGATTACGATATGGAAAGCAATGAGTTCCTGCTAGATTTTCCTAACAACGAGGTACGCAGCGGATTCCTGTCAATGCTAGCGTCCGGATATCTGAAATCCGGCACCATGGATGTGGATACTTGGATCTCCGCCGGCATCAAACTGTTGAAACGGGGAGAAACGACCGCTTTCCGTGACAGTCTTACGGCCTTCCTGTCCGGCATTCCCTATGACGTGCATCCTTCGCTGAAAGCGGAAGAAGCCACTGAGAAACATTTTCAGTACACCTTCTATCTCATACTGCGTCTGCTGGGCGGAAGTGGATGCACCCTACTCACCGAAAAGACACAGGCTGTGGGCCGGGTGGATGCGGTGCTGGAATTTAAGGACTATGTTTATATCTTTGAATTTAAGTTGGATGGCTCCGCCTCCGAGGCCTTACGGCAGATAGAAGAGAAACACTATGCCGAGCCTTATCTGGACAATCCGCGAAAGGTATTCTGCATTGGAGTGGACTTCTCATCGGAAACCATGACCGTAAAAGAGTGGAAAGAGGTATTGGTATCCTAATAGATGAGAACGATGAGACAAAGTTTACGATACGCTAGCTGGCTGCTGTTGCTGTTTATCCTGCTCTCCTGCTCACACCGGGTGACAGGGGAAGCTACGGCACTGCCTCCCATCCTGCAGGCAGAAGCACAGTCGCAAAAGTACAACTTGCAACTGGATTTCATGAAACATCATTTCAGCGGAATGCTCATTGTCCGCCAAATGCCTGATAACGAAATCCGTATCCTGGGATCCACTTACTTTGGCCTCAGCCTTTTTGACTTCTCCCTGCACTGCGACACCTTCATAGTAAACAGTTGCATTGAACCGATGAGGAAGAAAAAGATGCTGAAAATACTGGAAACTGATTTCAAAAATCTATTTCTAAAGAGTGAAAAAGCACGTATTAAAAAGAAAAGTAGTACTTTTGAGCAAAGAATCAGTGGCAAAGGATTTGGAAAGACGGTATTCACCTTGTCCGGCTTTGTAAACGGACAGGCGGAGAAAGTACAAATCAAGCATCCGCTGATACGGTTAAGAATCCAATTGGACAAAACTGAACATAAACAACCCTTGAAATGCTGCTGGAGAACTTTTATAAAATCATTCATATAAAGGAAAGAGAAGACGGAAAACAGGCAATAGAGATAGAGCTGAATCCCGGCCATGTGCTCTATCAAGGTCATTTCCCCGGACAGCCGGTGGTTCCGGGCGTCTGTACCTTACAGATAATAAAAGAAAGTGCCGAACAGATCGCCAACCAACCTTTGCAGTATGTACAGATTGCTTCTTCCAAATTCCTGTCTGCCATCAAGGCTCACCCGATAAATCAGGGGGAAAATTCTTTAATTCTATAGAAAATTTGCACCTTTGTACCATGAACAATCAAGGACTATTAGCATTGGCACAGTTGATTCTGCCATCAGAGATACTTTCAAATTTTGAAGTAGTACGTGTAGAAGAAGAGGCATCCCTTATCCGCATCTATCTTGATGAATCGGTTAAGGCTGAATATAAAGAGAACCCAGAGATTGAATCCAAAGGGTTCTGTGAAGCCGTAACTATACGTGACTTTCCAATCCGCGATAAAGGTGTTGACCTAATTGTCAGAAGACGCAAATGGTATGACAAGCAGAATAACCGATACTTCTCCGACTCTTACGACCTGAAGGCTGAAGAAACCCGCTACTCCAAGGAGTTTGCGGCTTTTTTAAAAGGAGTGTATGGAGACGATTCCTACGACCTCCCGTTCGCTTGACCGCTATTATCACATAAACGGGGATACGTTTGAAAAGCAATACAAGGAAGTGCTCAGCGGCTATCGTGAATGGTCAGAACTCTCACATGCAGAAGACTGGCTTGTCTTTCCAGAGAACATTGGTGAAAGCATCTGCATTGACGAAACGGCTCCAAGCAACGGTGAGCTGTACACTATAGTAAGCAACAGATCTTCACGTGGAGGTAAAGGTACCATCATTGCTATTGTAAAGGGTGTGGCGGCAGATGCTGTCACGGAAGCACTTATGCGCATTGACGAGGACAAGAGACTGTTGGTTAAGGAGATAACAATGGATATGTCGAATTCCATGCGACTTATAGCCAGACGCTGTTTCCCGAATGCAATGCGTACCATAGACCGCTTTCATATACAGAAACTTGCATGTGATGCCTTGCAGGAGATGCGCATCGCGCATAGATGGGATGCCATTCAAGCAGACACGGATGCCAGGGAAGAAGCCAAATGCCTGGGCGAAGCATACACTCCAATTGTGCTTGCAAATGGTGATACCCACAAGCAGTTGTTGGCTCGCAGCAGATATCTGCTTTTTAAATCTGCCGACAAATGG
>OKWC01000095.1_pt1 | contig 16431 bp, 15 predicted proteins | sample 1606971 | NCBI WGS metagenome assembly OKWC01 (sample SAMN04414076, study PRJEB24778) | human gut metagenome | material: faecal | host: Homo sapiens
TTAGACTGTTGAGAGGCTTCCACTCTTGGCGGTCTTTTTAAAAAACGATGGCGGGATAGCTCAGCTGGTTAGAGCGCATGATTCATAATCATGAGGTCCCCGGTTCAATCCCGGTCCCGCTACACAAAACAAGGTATTTATGAATTTGTTTCATGGATATCTTGTTTCTCTTTTATTTATATTGGACTTATTTTTCTTTTCATATAGAATCACATTTGAATAATTTTATGTAGATTTGTAGATACAAATCAATCAAGTTGTAGTTTTTGCTGAAATTATGAAAAACGCATCCTATATGGAAGGGAATTTGTGGTTATATAGATTATATTTTAGGGTGGTAATTTTATTATGGCTACCTGTATCCTTATCGGCCGTTGACCTTCCGAATTTAACTTTTCGTACTATTACTATTTCAGACGGCCTGTCTAACAATATTATTAATACTATTTATAAAGATAAAAGAGGCTTTATTTGGTTGGGTACCCAGACCGGATTAGATCGTTTTGACGGTATCAATGTGAAAAGTTTTCTTCAGTTTTCAGGACGTACCATTTTTTCCATAGCCGAAACAGATTCTGTTTATTTGTGGGTGGGTACAGATAAAGGATTATGGAAACTCGATAGGAAAACAGACCAAGTGGAATCGGTCACTTTAGATACAAAATCGTTGGAAGTTAGATCAGTCTTTGTAAGCCAGACAGGTCGATTGCTGGTTGGAACCACTCATGGACTTTTTATCTATCAAGAGAGTGCTTTCAGGAAGGTGCTTTTCGGGTCAAATGCTTTGTCTTCTATCAATTTTATCACTGGCATTGTTGAAGGATATAAAGATACTTTTTGGCTGACTTCACAAGGTGGTTTGATTGAATATAATATTGAAACCGGTCAATCGAAAGTCTATACATATCAGGAATGATGAGAAATTTGTTTAGTTATTTTCCTGTCTGGCATCTTTTAAAAGAAAAGCTATATTTAGGAACGGCCGGCAGTGGTATGCTTGTTTTTGATATCGGTAAGGCGGCTTTTTCTATTTGTCCTGAAGTGGAAAATGGATATATAAAAAGTATCATTACTGTTAATGATGAGATATGGGTGGAACAAATGGAAGCGGTATTAGAATAATCAGTGCGTCTACAGGAAAAGAGTTATCGGCTATAGAGCATACTTCGAATGCGGATGCTATTTGTTCTAATGCAGTTTATTCTTTATTGAAAGAGGATGATATGCTTTGGGTAGGTACTTACATGGGCGGATTAAGTTATACTCCAGCTCATGGAAGTTTCTTTTCTGTTTATTCTTATCCAGAGCTTTTTAATTCTTATAATATGAATGTACGTGCTTTTTGGGTGGATGCAGATGGGAAAAAAGTAATAGGCACTCGTGACGGACTTTATTATATTTCTGAAACGGAACAAAGGATAAGGCATTATACACATCGGAATTCCATTTTGCGTTCGGATATAATTTTGTCTGTAAAACCTTTCAATCGGGATTTTTTAATTGGAACGTATGGAGGGGGCTTGTACTTGCTTCACAGGAATACGGGTGAACTTTCCTTTTTTCAATCAGATCAATGTTTTATGCAAGGGTCATTTAATGGATATGAAAGGGATGGAAACAATAAATTATGGATCGGCAGTTCCAAAGGTGTGTATGTATATGATCATTTGACAGGGGAATATGAGGTTTATAACAGTCGTAATTCTTCTTTGTCAGTTAATTCTGTTTTTTCATTGAAGGCAGATTCGAAGGGCAGGATGTGGCTGGGCACAGGAGGGGCCGTTTTTATGTATGATAGGGCTGCTGGGGTATTTAAATCGGATGTTTTTCCGGAGCATGTTTTACCATATACTAAAAGTGTACGATTCATTTATGAGGATAAAAAGAAGAATTTGTGGTTTTGTGATGATAAGGAGGGGTGGTTAAGGTAGATGAGTCTTTTACGACATTTGAACACATCACGATCGATGATTTCTTACCGAATAATTCTGTGATGAGCATAGTGGAAGATCCTAAGAACGGCGGATTATGGTTTGCTACTCAGAGGGGGTTACTATATATAAAGGAAGAGGAAAATTATCATAAGATTTTTTCGTTATACGATGGCATTCCCGGATATATTTTTAATTCTCCGGTACAGATAACGGATGATAATACAATTGGTGGGGAAATGAATGCGGATTGGTCTGTTATGATGCGGCAAAGAGCTGGAGTGAGATAGGAACAAAAGAGGTCCAGCCTCCCGTGATTACTTCCATTTCAGTCGCAGGCAGACCTTTGTGCCCGGGAGAGACATTAATGCCCGTTTCTGCTCCATTTATAGATGAGGTGTTTCTGTCTGTAAATGATAATAATATTTCATTCACTTTCTCAGCCTTGAATTATGCAGTGGAGAATACGGATTTATACGAGTATTGTTTGGAAGAATATGATAAGGAATGGAAAACTTTGATGAAAGGAAATCAGGTTTCTTATACAGAACTTCCTGTTGGCGATTATATGTTTAGGGTCAGGGCGGCTTCCAATCCTGCAGCAATAAAAGCGGTAAGGGTGGTTGTTGCCGGAAATACGCCTTTTATAAGATGGATTGTGGTGTTAAGTGTAGTCGTTTGTTGTATTCTTATTTATTTTTACTCCGGGTTATTGGGGAAGTATCGCACAATGAAGGAATATATAAATAAAAAGACGGAATCATCCGAAGAAAAATCGGAAAGAAAAATATCAAAAATCAAGGATGGAAGAGAAAACGGCCATGCTCATTATTGGGAAACTGAATGAGTGTATGGAGAAAGATCGGTTATATTTGAATCCTGATTTAAAGTTGCAGGATGTGGCAAAAGTGGTGAAATGTAATACTGGAGAGTTGTCCCAAGTGTTGAATATGTTTATGAATATTGGTTTCACGGATTAATGTTAATAAATATAGGATAGAACGAATTCATAAAAAGAATACAGGATAAGTCTGCTTCCAGATATACCTTGGTTTCTTTGTCGGAACAATGTGGTTTCAGTTCTCGTACTTCTTTTTTCCGTTCGTTTAAGAAGTTTAAGGGAATGTCACCTGCCGAATATATAAAGGAACATGGGATATTTATTGAGTAGCGTTTGGAATAGAGGCGTTACTCTAGTGATTGGATAGAAGAAGAGAGTTCCATATTTTTTTGGAACTCTCTTCTTCTATTATGCAATTTGTTGATTCATAGTGTTGTATGATCTTTTTTGTCTCATTTAGTAGGTTGGGATTAATCCTGCTTTACAGAATGGTTGAAAAGACATTTCAGTTTCTAATTTTGCTGATAGAAAAATATTTTTATCCATTAAAGAAACTGATATGATTATGAAAAGCAGAACTTTTTTTATTCTTGTTTTTATTCTTTTAGTTATGCCTAGGATGTTTTTCGTGTAAAACGACTGCTACTGATGATTTTTCTATTGATTCGGAAATTGCGTATTGCCGGTCTCAGGCTATGCGGACGCTGGTTTCTATTCCTTCGTTAGATAAAATTCCTAATTCCATGGATTTAGATAGTATTAAATGGCGTTATACACAGGTAGGCTCTTGGACTTGTGGATTTTGGCCCGGTATCCTTTGGTATTTATATGAGGATACTAAGGATAATATGTGGAGGGAAGCAGCAGGGAAAGTAACCGATATGATTGCTCCCTTGGCTTACAGGAAAGCAAAGAGTCATGATTCCGGTTTTATTATGATGTGTAGTTTGGGCAACGGTTATCGTTTGACAGGAAAACCGGAATATAAGGAAGGATTGCTGCATGCCGCAGATTCTTTGGCTATGCTTTATAATCCTGTTGTGGGTACTATTTTATCTTGGCCTGGAATGGTGAAAAAAGAAAACTGGCCGCACAATACTATTATTGACAATATGATGAATTTGGAACTTTTGTTTTGGGCTGCGCGGAATGGAGGGGGGCAGTATTTATATGATATTGCCTGTAAACATGCGGAAACGACTATGAAACATCAATTCCGCAAAGATTATTCATGTTATCATGTAGCGGTGTATGATACGCTGGATGGTCATTTTATAAAAGGAGTTACCCATCAAGGATTGAGTGATGATTCTATGTGGGCCCGTGGACAGGCATGGGCTATTTATGGATATACCATGGTATATCGTGAAACACATGATGTACGTTTTTTGGATTTTGCCCGGAAGGTATCGGATGTCTATTTGTCCCGTATTCCCGAAGACATGATTCCTTATTGGGATTTTAATGCTCCGGAATTATCCTCAGGTGAACCGAAAGATGCATCGGCTGCTGCCATAACGGCCTCTGCCTTATTGGAACTTTCCACCTATATAAATAATAGTGATTCTGCATCTTTCTATCGGAATAAGGCTGTGGAAATGCTTCAGATACTATCTTCTCCGGCATATCAGGCTCGCAATAAAAAAGATGCTTTTTTATTGCATTCGGTTGGGCACATGAACAAGGGATGGGAAGTTGATGCTTCTATTAGTTATGCAGATTACTATTATTTGGAAGCATTGGTACGATTGAAACGTTTGAAAGAGAAACAATCTGTTTTGGCTAATTTATAAAATCATTGTTAATCCGTTCATATTATGAATACACAATCTATTGATATTAGTCTTTATCAAAAAGGGGATATAGCCTTGGAAGATATTTATAAGAAATTTAAGAATTGTTTTATGCGGTATGCGGGCAAGGTGTTATCTAGTGAATTTTATGCTGAAGATGTAGTGCAGGATGTATTTATAGGGTTATTTCAGCAGACAAATTATTTTGTATCTGAGGCTGCAGCCTTAAAATATATTTATGCAGCAATATATAATCGTTGTATTGATTTGGTACGCCATAGGCAGATAGCGCAAAGATACGAGGAAATCTATAGTAACGAAAAAAATAGAGTGGTACATATAAATGGATATAACGATTTGTTGGCAAAAGAGTTTTTTGTGATTGTGGAGAAAAGGATTAATTCCCTTCCTCCTAAATGTAAACAGATATTTATCATGAAATTCCAAAAAGAGTTTTCTAATCCGGAGATAAGCAGAAACTTAGGCCTATCATTGAGAACAATAGAGAATCAGCTATATATAGCTAGGGGAGTTCTTCGTAAACAGACGGATAGATATTTATGTTCTTGAATATGTGAGTGATAGAAAATATTTTTTCTGTCTTTTGAGTGTATTTTATTTTAGATTCGTTTAATAAGTAAAAAAAGAAAATGAAAAATAGAATGATTTAATAAATTAAACTTTAAGTACATGCTATGAAACAGAAAGACAAATTTTTATTACTTATGGTATTGTCTTGTTTGCCGTTAGGAAATGCGGTTGCAGAGCAAACAGGTGCAGGGTTGTACTCTCCGATTAATCAAGAAGTATTGCAGAATACGGTGAAGATTACGGGACAAGTTATTGATCCAAATGGAGAACCGATAATAGGTGCTACAGTAATGGAGAAAGGAACTACCAACGGTATTGTAACTGATTTGGATGGTAATTTTAGTTTGACTGTTTTTCCTTCTCATAAGTTACAGATATCTTACGTTGGTTTTCAAACTCAAGAATTGAATATTGGTTCTAACCGTTCTTTCAAGATTGTTCTAAAAGAAGATACTGAGCTGTTGGACGAAGTTGTAGTGGTAGGTTATGGTTCGGTAAAGAAATCGGATTTGACAGGTGCTGTAGCTTCTGTTTCTACTCAGGATTTGATAAGAAGTGGTAGAACGGATGCAGTAGGAGCTATGCAAGGGGCTTTGCCAGGTGTGCAAATTCAACGTTCTAATAGTAAACCAGGAGGGGAATATAATATTCTGATTCGTGGTTTGAATACAATTAGCGGAAGTACATCTCCCTTAATTGTTGTAGATGGTGTGCCAGGAGCTTCTTTATCTAACCTGAATCCGGATGATATAGAAAAAAATTGATATTTTGAAAGATGCATCATCTACCGCAATCTATGGTTCCCGTGCTACTAATGGTGTAGTCATGGTTACTACTAAAAGAGGTAAGATAGGTAAAGTAAAAATAGATTATAGTGGATATGCCGGATATAGGAAATATACGAATATGCCCGATATGATGTCTGGTGAAGAATATGTGCAATTGGCACGAGAGGCTAAAAGAGCCGGAAATAATAATAAATATGTGGATGATAGTCAGATTTTCACAGCATCAGAGTTAAAGGCTATTCAAGATGGAAATTATTTTGATTGGGTGGATGCTGTTTCTAGTCCGGCCTTTATGACAAATCATACTATATCGGCTACCGGAGGTAATGAGATGGCTACTTATGCTTTATCTGCCGGATATTATTTTGAAGATGGTATGTTGGAGCCTCAAGAATATTCCCGTTATAATCTGCGTGCTGTTGTGGATGTAGAACCTAGCAAATACATGAAATTTGGAATTAATATGTATGGAACCCATTCAGTACGTGATACGGGTAACTCTGACTTGTTACAGGATGCTTTTCGTCTGCGTCCGACTTATCATCCGACTGATTTGGTGACAGGAGAAGAAATGTGGGCTTATTCTAATGGTCAGTATAATGCGTTAACTACCATGAAGAATGAACTGAATAAAACCAAAAAGTACAATTTGCTGAGTAACATTTATCTGGCAATAACTCCAATTAAAGGATTGACTTTGAAGACCACTTTCTCGCCGGATATAAATTTGGAAGAAATTGGCCAGTACAGAGGTAAATACACTAAAGCTAATAAAGGGCAAAATAAGGCAACCAGTAATTATGCGAAAAATAGCTATGTAGATTGGGTTTGGGATAATCTTGTAAATTATAACTTTGAATTGAAGGATCATCGCGTAGATTTGACCGGAGTGTTCTCTATGCAGCAATCACAAGATGAAAAGTTAAAAAGGAATTGGTAATGGATTGTCATATAACTCTTTGTGGTATAATTTGGCAGGAGGATCGGCAAGTAATACTTCTTCTTCCGGTTTACCAAACGAATTTGATGTCTTATTTAGCACGTGCCATTATGTGTATAAGGACAAGTATTTTGTAACAGCAAGTATTCGTTTTGATGGTTCGTCAAAATTAGCTGAAGGCAATAAGTGGGGAAGTTTTCCATCAGCAGCTGTAGCATGGAGAGTGTCAGGAGAAGAATTTATGAAGAGCTTGTCTTGGTTGAGTAATTTGAAGTTACGTTTAAGTTATGGTCAGACCGGTAATGATAATGTAAGTGCGTATCAGACGCAAGGATCTATTAGTGGTGCCAAATATTATACATTCGGTTCTAGTGAGTCTATTGGATATGTTCCCAATAATTTACGGAATTTGGATTTGGGATGGGAACGTACTACAGAATATAATGTAGGTCTTGACTTCGGATTTTTCAATAATCGGATTTCGGGTAGTGTGGAATATTATAATCGTTTGACAGAAGACTTGATTATGAATAAGACAGTACCTGTTACTACCGGTTATTCTTCTGTAAAAGCAAATGTAGGGTCTGTTAGAAATGAAGGGTTTGAGGTAAATATTAATTCGGATAATATCCGTACTAAAGATTTTTCATGGAGAACTAGTTTGAATTTTGCCTATAATAAGAATAAAATTGTAGATTTACAGTATAAGGAGAATTTGACTTCCCGTGGATTGTCTTTAGCTGGTATGAGTGGTGATTATAGTAATCTTTGGATTATTGGTCAGCCTATTGATATAAATTATAATTTGATGACATTGGGAGTATGGCAGCTGGATGAAGCTGAAGAAGCAGCTAAATATGGTTGTAAACCTGGTCAATATAAACCTTTGGATTTGAATGAGGATGGTGTGATTGACGATAAAGATCGTGTGATTGATGGTAAACGTACTCCGGATTGGCAGGTGGTATGACTAATACATTTACATATAAGGAATTTGATTTGTCATTTCAAGCAGCTTTCCAAGCAGGGGCAAGAGCTAGAAATCAGTTCTATGTTTCGTATGCATTGGAAAACAACAATCTCAATTTAATAATTTAAGAAAAGATTATTGGACTCCGGAAATCCACCAAGCTTCTGCACAGCCTAGTAACATGGGTACTTATCGAAGCAAGGCAGGATCATGGGGAAATGCAAAATCGGAAATGTCACATACGATGTTTTCCAGTAATTTCCTTAAGATTTCTTATATTACTTTGGGATATACTTTTAAACCATCGGTTCTTGAGAAAATGAAATTAGGCAATTTGCGTTTATATGCAACAGTTCAGAATCCATTTATTTTCTGTGCAAAGGATGTGGTTGATCCTGAACAGTTGAATGTCAGTATCAATACATCGGATGCAATGACTCGAAATGTGATTTTCGGTATTAATTTATCATTCAAATAATTAGGATAGTATGAAAGCAAAAAATATATTTACTAAAGGTTTCCTGTTGGCATCTGTGTTTGCTCTTTCGGGATGTTCGTCTTTCTGGATGAAAAAAATTGGTCTAGCCAGTCTGCTGAAGAATATTATGCTACGGCTGAAGGATATGAGTCTCTTATTAATGGAGCCTATTCCACATTAAAATCTGTTTATAATACAACCAACTATTTTCTGTTGACCCAACTTGGTACGGATTTGGGGACTCAGAATGACGGAACAGCAACCAATGCTTTAAATCAGTATACAGTAGATTATACCAATGATAATGGCACTGTCTATAATCAGTGGAAGGTATTATATGAGTCTTTGAAAAATGTAAATGCTGCTATTGGTCGTGCTGCTATGGTAGTTACAAAGGATCAAGATATTTTTGATGGTATTGATAAAGAAATCTTGGCCCAACGGGTTGCGGAAGCTAAGTTCTTGCGGGCGTTATATCTTTTTGAAATTGTAAAAAATTGGGGGCAAGCTCCATTGATCTTGGAAGAACCGACCTCACCTTCTACAACTTCGCAATTGGATAGTGGATCTGATTTTTACAGACAAATTCTGGCAGATTTGCAGGACGTTATGGATTCTTCTCTTCCCATGAAGCAGACTTCGGCGAATTATGGACGTGTATCAAAAGCGGCTGCTAAACATCTTCGTTCTCTTGTTTATTTGACTCGAGGATATCAGAGTTATGCAGAAGCTGATGATTTTAAAAAGGCTTACGATGATGCTGTAGATGTAATTAAGAATTCCGGACATACATTATTGGATGATTATGCAATGGTTCATCGTCAGGCAAATGAAGAGAATGATGAAATTATTTTCAGTCTTAACTTTTCTGCCGGAGCAGGATGGAATAATAATATTCAGACAGAATTCTATTTGTTTGTTTATCGTGAAGGTTGGACTGATTTGGGCTTTTCTTCAATTTATTGTAATGATTATGCTTCTGTTATGCCAACCAAATATAGTTATTTATTATTTGATTGGAAGAAAGATAGACGTACGGAAGTTACTTTTATGAGTCCATTGAATGGTGACCCGGCTACTTCTATAGACGGACGTGCTTATGGTAGAAATTGGTTTGAGAGTACAAATGGGGTAAATGTGGCAAAGGGTGATACCGTAATTTATTTCCCTGTTCCCGGAGAGAGTGGTTATAAACAATATACAGATGCTGAAAAAGCGGCTGCTAATAATCGTGGACGTTTTTTCTATAATTATCCTGAGGGTTCTTATGCTGATGCTGGAAATGATGATTATTATAAAACCGGTTATCAAAGCTTTAATGCAAAATCACGTGTTTGGCTTCCTGTTTGGAAATTTAAAGATTGTAATACCCGTTATAACAGTTCGGGAACAGTAGAAAATGGAACTCGTGATATTTATTTGTTCCGATTGGCCGAAACTTACTTAATTGCTGCTGAGGCTGCTGTTAAAATGGGAGATAACTCTAATGCTTTATACTATATAAATCAGATACGTAAACGTGCCATGAATAATGCTCCGGAAGGTGGACTGCAAGAATATGTTGGTACTGTTACATTAGACAATGTATTGGATGAAAGAGCATTGGAACTTTATGGAGAAGCACCACGGTGGAATGACCTGCAGCGTACAGGAAAATTGGCAGAAAGAGTTTTGAAATACAATTGGGATGTCACTAATATTACAGGTGGATTGATTCAGACCCAATTAAGTGAAGCTACCTTTAAAAGTAAATATGGTCTTCGTCCTATTCCTGTTACATGGTTGAATACTTTATCCAACGGTCAGGAATTAGGAAATAATCCGGGTTGGGAGTAATTGAATTATCTTAATATTATAATAAGTTTATAGCGTATTCTTCCTTTTTTGTTGATCTATAGTAAAGACGGTTTTTAATCTGTCAATGACATAAAAATAGAGAGTACGCTATAAATGTATAACTTTGCAAGGTATAAATAGTTAGTATGATGAAAAGATTATATATAGGTGTATTATGGATGTATTTTCTTTATCCATCCTTCAGGCAAAAGAGATAAAGATGTCCTCGCCGGATGAAAAGTATCAGTTTACTTTAAGTGATGAGGGTGGGAACTTGCATTATTCTTTGAATTGGAATGCTAAAGAAACGATAAAACCATCTTTATTGGGTATTAAGGCTAATACTATATGGCGTGATCATTTGTCATTAGGTGACATGACAACTGCCGAACAGGATACTGTCTGGCATCCTGTATATGGAGAACGTAGCACCATAAAAGATCAGTATAAAGCTTGGTCGGTAGTCATTAACCGTCAGAATTCTCGTGACAAGTTGGTTTTGGATATACGGGCGTATAATGAAGGGATTGCATTCCGTTATCGGTTTCCCGGCGGACAATATTTGAAGATCACAGATGAATTTACTGAATATACTTTACCGGAAGGAACAAAAGCTTACTTTACATCCAGGGCTCAGACTCCTTATGAATTTCTCCCATTGGAAGGATGGCCCGGTGAATCAGACCGTCCGTTGCTTTTGACATTACCTGAAGGTCCTTACGTATGTCTGGCTGAAGCGCAAGTGGTAGACTATGTGCGTACAAAATTCAAGTTATCGACAGAAAAAAAGAATACGATTCAATCTGCTATGTATGGTCCCGTAGAAGATATTGCTCCTTATCATACTCCTTGGAGGGTGATTATGTGTGCTGATAAACCGGGACAAATATTGGAACATAATGATTTGATTCTGAATTTGAACCCTTCTTGTAAAATAAAGGATACTTCATGGATAAAACCCGGAAAAGTGGTGCGTGAAGTGACATTGACTACAGAAGGAGGAAAAGCTTTGGTCGATTTTGCCGTGAAACGCAATCTGCAATATATTCATTTTGATGCGGGATGGTATGGATTTGAATATGACAAGGTTTCTGATGCTACTACAGTGACATTAGACCCTCGTAGAAATCCGGATATAAATGCTTTGAACCTGAAAGAGGTGGTAGCTTACGCTAAAGAACGGGGTATAGGAGTTATCCTGTATGTTAATCAACGTGCATTACAACAGCAATTGGATGAGATTCTTCCGTTGTATAAGTCTTGGGGGATAGCGGGTATTAAATTTGGTTTCGTACAGGTGGGATCACAAGTATGGACTAAATGGATGCATGAAGCGATCAAGAAATGTGCTGATTATGGCTTGATGGTTGATGTACATGATGAGTACCGTCCTACAGGGTTCAGTCGTACATATCCTAATCTGATGACTCAGGAAGGTATCCGAGGTAATGAGGAATTTCCTGATGCAACACATAATGCTACTCTTCCCTTTACCCGGTTTATAGCTGGAGCGGCGGATTATACCATTTGTTACTATCGTCAGGATTTCGGTCGCTTGAATGCAGACAAGGATAGTTATGGTGTTCCTCGTTCTAAATCTATCCAGACCACTCCTGCGCATCAATTGGCTTTGGCGGCAGTTTATTATAGTCCGTTGCAATATATGTATTGGTATGATAAACCATCAGATTCTCAAGACGAACCCGAGTTGAAATTCTTTGATGATGTATATACTACATGGGATGATACAAAAGTGTTGCAAGGGGAGGTCGGTGAATTTATTACTATAGCCCGTCGTAAAGGAGAGGAATGGTTTATCGGTTCGATAACAAATAATGAGAAGCGTGTTTTATCTGTAAGCTTGGATTTCTTGCCCGAAGGAAAGAACTACATAGCGGAAATTTATACGGATGGGGATAAATCAGTGAAAACACGTACTAAAGTCAGAGTTTCTACTTATCGTGTGAGCAACAAGACGAAATTAAACTTTTGTTTGAAAGCATCCGGGGGGGGGCAGTTCGTTTAGTTCCTGACGATGGAAATATAAAATCTGTCAAAAACTATAAGCAGCAGCGGTTATGAGAAAGTTTAAAATATCAGTCCTGTTGAAATTGGGTTTCTATTGTCTGTTTTTGAGTATAGGACTTGAGATGCAGGCCCGAAAATTTGTGCATCCGGGAATATTACATACAACAAAAAGTATTGAGCGGATGCGTGCTCAAATCGCTGATAAGGAATATCCTGCCTATGGTTCTTTTGAATTATTGAAAAGTCATCATTGTTCTCAGGCGGATTATCAGCCTTTCGGACCTTTTGAAATCATTTCAAGAGATGGTGAGTTTCGTCATACAAAATCAAAAATGGAGCAAGACTTTAGTGCAGTCTATCAGAATGCATTGATGTGGGTTTTGACTGGTGAAAAGACTCATGCCGAGAAATCTTTGGAATTATTGTTAGGCTATGCCGGAACACTTAAAAAGAATTCCGGAAACGAATGATGCCCCTTTGTTGGTGGGGTTGGAAGGATTAAAGATTATTTATGCTACTGAAATACTGCGTCATACTTATAAAAAGATGACAGTTGTTCAGTTTAATGAGATCAGTAGAATGATAAGGGAAGTGTTCTTGCCTGTAATGGAAAATTTTTACCATCGTAAGCCTTATACAAATGGGAATTGGGGACCTATTGTGACTAAAGCTTATATGGCAGCTGCTATTTTATGGGATAATGAGGAAATGTATAATAAGGCGGTTGATTTTTATCTTCATGCCAATGATAACGGAACAATAGCTCATTATATCAGTGGGGATACCGGTCAGATACAGGAGAGTGGTCGTGATCAGGGGCATAGCATGTTGGGTATAGGTGCCCTGGCAACTGTTTGTGAAATAGCTTGGCAACAAGGTGATGATTTATATTCGGCTCTTGATAACCGGCTTATGAAAGGGTTTGAGTATGTCGCAAAATATAATTTGGGGTATAATGTTCCTTTTGCTGTGTGGAAGGATGTCACAGGAAAATATAGCAACTGGACTGAGATATCTAATAAAGGAAGGGGTAGATATATGCCGATTTTTGAAATGACCTACAATCATTTTGTTATACGGAAAGGGATGCAGATGCCTTATACGGAACAGGTTCTTCGGCAGATTCGTCCTGAAGGATACGATCGTGATCAGCCTGCTTTTGGTTCTTTGTTGTTCAATGAAGCGGGGACTAAAAAGAATTATGTTGACTTGGTAAATCCTTTTGTTGACAGTCACCGTTCCCGATGGTTTTTTTTCAGTTCGGCATGTCGTCCGTTTGGTATGGTCAGCCTTAGCCCTGATACGGATACCGAGCACTCTTGGGGATCAGGATATCTGTATGACTCAAAACAAATACGCTGTTTTAGTCATGTTCATAATTGGCAGATGTCCGGTGTGGCGGTGATGCCTACCGTTGGCGAGTTTAAAGGGCATTTGGGTATGAATGCTTATCAATCGGCTTTTACTCATGATGGAGAGATAGCTAAACCGGGATATCATAAAGTGAAACTGACAGATTATGACATAACAGCAGAGTTGACTTCTACTATGCGCGTAGGCTTTCATTGTTATACTTTTCCGAAAAGTGATGCCAGTTATATTTTATTTGATACGGGAGCGTTTTTGGCACATGGACCTACAGCTTATTCGGAGGTTTGGAAAGTAAGTGATAAGGAAATAGCCGGATGGGAGATGATGGAACGTACAGGACGTCGTCCTAAAGATACTCCTGTTTATTTTTATGCACAATTGAGCAAGCCAATGGATAAGGTTGTATCTTGGCGCGAAGGCCGGATAGAATCTAATAGCAATCCGGAAAGAATATCAGGTAAGAATGCGGGTATGGCAGTCCGATTTAAAACAGAAAAAGACGAAAAGGTGATGCTGAAAGTGGCGATTTCATATGTCAGTGTAGAACAGGCACGTAAGAATATGTTAACGGAACTGTCAGGCTGGGATTTTGAGCAAGTAAAGCAGTCTTCTTTTCCGAATGGATGATTGGCTTGGAAGGATAGAAGTGGAAGGCGGTAGCAGAGAACAGCAAATAAAACTCTATACGGATTTGTGGCATGCCTTATTGGGACGCCATGTAGTCAGTGATGCCGATGGACATTATATGGATATGACTTCCGACTTTCCGCGCATACGGCAAATTCCTTTGGGAGAAGATGGAAACCTTTGTATAATCATCATAACTTTGATGCATGGTGGGGAAGTCATTGGTCACTGAACATACTCTGGTCTATGGCATATCCTGAAGTTATGGATAATTTCTGTAATACAATGATAGATATGTATCAAAACGGAGGTCTGATTCCCCGTGGACCATCAGGAGGAAATTATACGTATGTGATGATTGGTGATCCGGCTGTTTCTTTTTTTGCTTCGGCTTATAATAAAGGAATTCGTAATTATGATGCGGAACTGGCTTATGAAGGTTTGCGGAAAAATGCTTTTGTGGGAGGTATTCGCGACCATGCCGGTTATGAACATAGCAAGACAGCTTATTCCGGTGGCATGAAATATTATGAGGAATGGGGGTATGTGCCTGACGGACGGAAAGATGTTGAAGGGATGCATACTACCGGAGCTTCCATGACATTGGAATATGCCTATCAGGATTGGTGCTTGGCACAGATGGCGAAAACAATGGGGAAATTACAGGATTATGAGTTTTTTATGAAGCGGTCAAAGAATTATCGTAATCTTTGGAATCCGGAAAGTGGTTATATGCAACCTCGTGGAGAGGATGGCAACTGGTTACCTTATTTTGATCCGTTGGAATTGACAGAAAAAGGAGGATTTTGCGAGAGTAACTCTGCTATTTATTCACACTATGTTCCACATGATATGGCAGGATTGATAGAACTTTATGGAGGTGCCGACCAGTATGTTAAGAGATTGAATGCTAATTTCGAAAAGAGTGAGTCGTATGGGTTTTTCCGTTCTAATAAAACAAAGGAAGGCAATTGGACAGATTATGGTAATCAGCCGGGGACTGGAATGGCTCATTTGTTTAGTTATGCAGGAGCACCTTGGCTTACTCAGAAGTGGGTGCGTAAAGTAAAAGCTGCTTATTGTGATGTGACTCCCTATGGAGGCTATCGGGATGATGAGGATCAGGGACAGATGGGGGCTTTAGGTGTTCTGATGGCAATCGGACTGTTTGAGGTGGATGGTGGTTGTGCGGAAAAGCCTTTTTATGAGATTACTTCTCCGCTTTTTGATAAGGTTACTATTCATTTGGACAATCGTTATTATTCCGGAAAGACTTTCCAAATCATAACGAAAGGAAATTCAACTGATAATATGTACATTCAAAATGCTTCCCTTAATGGGAAAAAGTGGAATAAATGTTGGTTTTATCATGAAGACTTTATTAAGGGGGGGACTTTGGAGTTGAAATTAGGGGCAAAGCCTAACAAAAAATGGGGTGTAGAAGAACTTCCTCCTTCATTTATATCTTCAAAATAGAGATTAAAAGATTCTTGTTCAAAACATCGGTAAAGGATCTGTGAACATAAATTAGATGTGAACTGATTATTTACCGATGTTTTAATGAAATACTGTATTTATAGGAATCTGAATATTCCTGTCATTCCATGCTGAGTTAAAATGGTGGGAGGTTTAGGGCGTTATTTCGAACTGACCATGTAATCTGATGTCTGTAGAAGAAGCTCCGAGCATTACTTTGAAACTACCCAGTTCCACACGGAAATTCATATTTTTGTCCCATAATCCTAAATCTTGTGGTCGCAATCTGAAATGAACAGTTTGTTCTTCTCCAGCTTTCAGACTGATACGTTCAAAGCCGCGTAATACTTTGGTATAAGTGGTAACGCTGCTGATTTCATCCCGTAAATAAAGTTGTACTACTTCATCTCCTTTTATTTTTCCTGTATTTTTGATTTTACAACTTACATGGATATCTCCTTGTACTCCTTGGTGTGATGGTGATATATGTAAATCACTGTAAGTAAAAGTAGTATAACTTAAGCCATGCCCGAAAGGATATAACGCTCCGTAAACGGAAGTAGAGGAACTTTCGTCTGACCCTGGTTTAAAGGGAAAAGCAAAAGGAATTTGCCCTACAGATTTAGGAAAAGTAACTGCCAGTCTTCCCCCCGGATTATAATCGCCGAACAAGGCTTCGGCCACAGCTTGTCCGCAAAATTCTCCGGGAAACCAAGCATGTAAAATGGCAGGTATATGAGCTGCTGCGTAATTTATAGAAG
>OKWC01000096.1_pt1 | contig 16396 bp, 10 predicted proteins | sample 1606971 | NCBI WGS metagenome assembly OKWC01 (sample SAMN04414076, study PRJEB24778) | human gut metagenome | material: faecal | host: Homo sapiens
GAAACAACTTCACCTGTTTTATTACCTGCAGCATCTTTTATTTCTACAGTCTTTGATCCTTCTGTACCTTGTGGAACTTCAACTAATGGTTGATCCACAATCTTATATTGTCCAGGAAGGAAAGTCAATCCCCAAAGAAACGATAAAACATCCATCAAATGATTATCCTCCTGAGTATTTTTGCCAAATGCGGTCATACTGGAAATCATAAAAACTATTCAAAGGCTCACCCACCATCCAAGGACCTGTTGAATCATACGTAGCACCACCGGCCAATTCTTTAATTTTTTCATTATTCAAAGAGAAAGTCCAATCCGTTTGCCATGTGAAGTCTTTTGTTTTAACATTTACAGTTGACAACGAAACTTCAAAACCTCTATTTTCTGTCTTACCTACATTATTCAAGATTTGTGCATAACCGGTAATTACCGGAATCGACTGATTCATCAGCAAATCAGAAGTCTTAGCAATATAATATTCAACACTACCACTAATACGATTCTCCAAGACTCCAAAATCAACACCAACATTTAAAGATGAAGTTTTTTCCCAACCTAAAGAATAGTTAGGCATAATATTAGTCTTTGTACCAATAGTATTCGACGAAACATTGCCCACTCCAAATGGGATGCTAGCATAGGTAGAAGTAACAGAACCTGCTGTTTGATAAGGATTAACAGCAGAGTTACCTGTAACACCATATCCTACACGAAGTTTTAATTGGTTAATCCAATTAATTTGCTGTATCCATTTCTCTTGTTCCATACGCCATGCCAATGCAGCAGAAGGAAAGAAATCCCATTTGTTTCCAGCAGCCAACATAGAAGCGCCATCAAATCGTCCGGTAACAGTCAACAAATATTTATCCATCAATCCATAATTCACACGTGCCATATAAGAAGCTCTTGACCAAGTAGAAAAATTGGAGCCTGGAGCATATTTTGCATTATTCGATGCACCAATATTATACCACAAAGAAGAAGGAAATGTGATTTCATATCCACGCATGTTCAACCCTTCAGTACGATAACGTTCAGCTGATTGCAACAAAGTAATATTTACCGAATGAATATCTTTTATTGTTTTATTGATATACAGCAAGTTTTCCAATGTCCATGACAACTTCTGACTGTGCTCATTATTGGCTACATTAGGAGCCATTGCAGGATTTTTAAAAGGATTAGTATATCCCTCACCATAATAACTACCCACACGGGAGTTACGATATTGAGCGCCTAAATTCGTACGCCATTTTACACCTTTCAAAGGTTCCCAAAATTGTCCAAAATCCAATTCTGCATAAGAAGAGAAGTTCACGCCATAATAACGTGTTTCATTCCAAGCATCATCTATATTTCTCAAAGGATTATGATAAGCCTGATCATCGGCACTTGCAACCTCCAGTATAGAACCATCTTCATTATAAGCCGGTACCCATGGCATCATATCCATAGCCAAACCATAAGAGTCTTTTGCTCCTGTATTACTTGTATTACTTACAATACCATAATTTTTAATAGAATGAGTAGCATTCAATCCCATTCCCACTTTCAACCATTTAGTCGGAATAATTTCACCGTTTATATTGGCTGTATAACGTTTGAAATCTTGGTCTTTCATAGGTACTTTCTGATCCAAATATCCCAATGATACATACAATTTGGAAGTTTCCGTTCCTGCTGAAAGAGAAATCTGATGATTATGAGTAAATGCTGTACGTGTCACCAATTCGCCCCAATCAGTTGTTTCTAATTGTGAAGGATCATAAGAATAAGTTCCATCAGCATTTTGCTGATATACTTTTTCCAATCGTTTATCCATATATGACATATTGTTGGGATTCAGCCATAAAGCTTTATCACGCTCAGGATCAGGGTTGTCACCATATCTACCATTATAAGTACCACCCGTAATAGCTGACTGACGATTATAATCCAACAATTGACCAGAATTCATATAATCAGTTGTTGAATCCAAGAAACCAAAACTAAATGAGCCATCATAATTAATAGTAGTTCTACCCGTTTTACCTTTTTTGGTTGTCACCAAGATAACACCATTAGCACCACGAGAGCCATAAATAGCGGTAGCAGAAGCATCTTTCAAAATTTCCATAGATTCAATATCACTCGGATTAACATCAGCAATCGAACCTGCTGACATAGGTATTCCGTCAATAACATATAAAGGATTATTATCCGCAGTTAAAGAACGATTACCACGAATACGAATATCGCCCAACTCACCAGGACGATTATTAGACGTAATATCCACACCTGTCACACGTCCTTGCATAGCCTGCAAAGCATTTTGAACAGGACGATCCTCTATAACCTTACTCGTAACACGTGCCATAGCACCAGTCACATCACTTTTTTTTCTGAACACCATAACCAACCACTACCACTTCATCCAGTGTTTCGGTATCCTCCTCCAAGATTATTTTAACGGTAGATTGTCCTTTCACTTGGATATCTACGGTCTTGTACCCCACAAAACTTACTTGGATCGTTCCATTATCAGGAACATTCTGAAGTGTGAACTTACCATCAAAGTCGGTAATTGTACCATTAGTCGTACCTTTCACCACCACACTGGCACCGATTACAGACTCACCTGTTTTGTCAAGGACAGTACCCGAAACGGTTTTGCTCTGTGCAAAGGCCCCTACAGCCAATACGGATAACAAAGCAACGAAGAAAAGCCGCTGGAACTTCTCCAAAACGACGTAACAGACTTGAATTCTTTCTGTCTTTCATACTTTAATTATTAAGTTAAACAAAAGTTAACTTGATATATAAAGTTGAAAGTATCAAAAAAAGCCCATTTCATCGAATTTTATAATATAGATGATACAATAATAGAGAATATAAAGTGCTCTTATTGCTGTTGGGAAAAAAAACTCTTTTAGTTAGTATTTATGAAATATTTCACTTTGCTCTCAAATTTATATGGAGTAGTTTATATCCTGACTTAAACTTAAAAAATATCCCCAAAAAGCAAGTGTACTTTATTAGCTGTCTAAGTGCATTTGCTTGATTTATGAACCACACTTACTTTTTAAGGTAATACAATAATAACATTTACATGATATGAAAGACATTTATGCATATATAATAACATTGACTATTTAAGCAATTGATCGAAGATTTCTCTAAAAACTTTATCGGCGTGCTCTTGCATTATTCGTATATAATTAAATATAGGACGATTGTTTTTCATACTATGACCAATACAATATTCTATTTTTTCTATTTCGATACCTATATCATAACCATGTTGTGCAAATGTTTTTCTTGCAGAATAATATGAAACCTTTCTATTTATGCCTGCCAGATCAGTCACCTTCCCTATATGTCTAAAAACCAAACTATATACTTTTTCATAAGATTCATATTTGCCAAAAACTAATTTCCCATTTTCAGAAATATATCGTTCAATAATTGTCTGTGCTTCTGGCTGGATAGTGAAAGCTATTTCATTTTCATTTTTTTTGCTATTACGGGTTTTATGTCTTATATATCTCATACAGTTTCCTTTAGTGAAATCATACTCCATTAGGTCTCTTAGATTAATGCCACCTAAATAATAAGTTAACATAAATATATCTCGAGCATGATATGCACAGACTTGAATAATTTCACATCACGTATTTTTTTTAATTCATCAACGGACAGATCTAGTTCTCTGATATTACTAACTGGCATTTTAAATAAAACAAAAGGATGAACTAAATAAGTTACATAATTCATTTTCCTGGCATAGTTCAATATTACTTTTATTAAAGTGAGGTAAATTCTGATAGAAGTTTCTTTTAATCCTTCAGCCTTCATTACATCAGCGAAACTTTGTATATGTGTCGGACTGAGTTGTACCAAAGGAAAATCACCTTTCATATGTTTAAGGAACTTTGCACAAGCTATATTATATAATTTATGTGATTTTTTACGATCGTCTGCTTCCATCATTGAAAGATATTCTTTCACTACCGTATTAAAGGTTATTCCTTTTTTTTGTTGTTCCCGAGTTATAACATGTATCAATTCAGTGCATGAAATATTCGACTGATAATGAATAGACGAAAGAATCTCTTCGTATTCATTAATCAACTTGCGCAAACAAGCATTTATATTAGCTGCATTTTCATGTTTTACTACTCGTCCATTTTTCATTTGATTTGCAGAATCCAAAATGAATTGAGTTGAAATATATCTCGTTTGTGAACGATGAGCCACTGCGATCCTGACTCTATGTCTACCGTTAGATAATTTTTTAGCAGGTACAATTACTATTGAAAGATTAGCCATATTCAAATTTTAGTTTATACGTTTTACAATACAATATTAAAGTAACAATCAGAAATAAAAGCACTCTTGTATAACAAAAATGCTCTTGAAACTATCCATTTTGAGATTGTTCACAGAAGTTTGTACTATTTTTCAGTTGAAAAGACGGAAAATTCCATGCTTTTGTACAATCCTACATTGGCTTTTTTAATATTCGTGCATATATTTGCAACACTTTTTCACAGGTAGGAGACCTATTTCTCCTGAGAGAATAGAAAACTAACTTTTGTTTAACTTAATAATTAAAGTATGAAAGACAGAAAGAATTCAAGTCTGTTGGGACATCGATTAAAATTTCGGTGGCTTTTTCTCTTTAGTCTGTTTGCAGGTCCTCTGCCCCTTTCCCTTTGGAGGACAGTCGGCAGTAGCTGCAAACAATATTATTCAGCAACAAAAAATATCAGTGACCGGTAAGGTCGTAGATAATTTAGGAGAGCCTATTATTGGTGCCAATGTTGTTGTACAAGGTCAGACAGTAGGTACTATAACCGACATTGATGGAGTTTTTAAACTGGATGTTCCTAAAGGAGCTAAGTTATTGATTTCATTCATTGGATATAGTTCCAAAACTGTAGAAGTAAAACAATCTAACATTGAAATAGTTTGGATGATGATTCTCAAATGTTAGGAGAAGTAGAGGTTGTAGCTTATGGCGTTCAGAAAAAGGTTTCTGTGACTGGAGCTATTTCCAGTGTAAAAGGTGAAGAATTGACAAAAACTCCAACAGGCTCCATTTCTAATATGTTATCAGGGCAAATGGCAGGTTTGACTACCGTACAGTATTCCGGTGAACCGGGGAGTGATGCAGCGAATATTTTTGTCCGTGGTCAAGCTACATGGAATCAATCTGCTCCTCTTATTCAAGTAGACGGTGTGGAACGTAGTATGAATGATATTGATCCTAATGAAATAGAAAGTATTTCTATATTAAAAGATGCTTCTGCTACGGCTGTTTTTGGTGTACGAGGTGCAAATGGCGTTGTTTTAATTACGACTAAAAGAGGTAAGGAAGGAAAAGCTAAGATTTCATTTACGACTTCCTCAAGTATTATTGCCCCGACCGAAAGTATTAAAATGGCTAATTCTTATCAATATGCTACTTTTTATAACCAAATAAATACTGGTGATGGTTTGAATCCTACGTTTTCGGATGAAATAATCCAGAAATTTAAAGATGGTTCAGATCCCGTTCGTTTTCCAAGTGTGGATTGGGTAGACTATTGCTTAAAAGATATGACCCTTCAAACACAGCATAATGTTAATATATCAGGTGGTACAGACCGTGTACGTATTTTATTTCAGCAGGAGCTATACACAAGGCGGTTTATTTAAAGAATTTGACTTGCCTTATAATCTGTCTTATCAATATAATCGTTTCAATTACCGTTCAAATCTAGATATTGACGTAACCAAAACGACAACATTATCAATGAATATTGCTGGTAATGTGAATAATGCTTCTAAACCTTATACTGGACAGGGTAGTGCCGGGATGTTAATAAACATGTATTATTCCACTCCGTTTTCTAGCCCGGGACTTGTCGATGGCAAACTGGTTAATGCAAGTACGGACTATCCGGATTTGAGAATGCCTTTTACTGGTGGTAGCGGCATGGGATACTATGGTGGAGGTTTTATGCGAACCAGTAATAACACCTTAAATGCTGATGTCCAATTAAAACAAAAACTGGATTTTATAACTAAAGGATTGTCATTCCATATTAAAGGATCATACAATAGTGGTTTTACATCTTATACACAGGCTAGTGCTAGTGTTGCAACTTATACTCCTGTATTACAAGAAGATGGTACGATTGCTTATAAGAAATATGGACAAAATTCTCAGTTGAAATATGAAGATAAGGATCCGGCTAAATCACGTGATTGGTATATGGAGGCAGCCTTAAACTATGCCCGGGAATTCGGTAACCATCATGTTTCAGCATTATTGTTATACAATCAGTCTAAGATATATTATCCTAGTGCATATTCTGATATTCCTCGTGGTATGGTTGGTATAGTGGGACGTGCAACTTATGATTGGAAAAACCGCTATATGGCAGAATTCAATATTGGATATAATGGTTCCGAGAATTATGCACCCGGCAAACGTTTTGGTACTTTTCCGGCCGGTTCTTTTGGTTGGATTGTTAGTGAGGAAAAATTCTGGAAACCTATAAAATCAGTAGTAAGTTTCTTGAAATTTCGTTATACAATCGGTCTAGTTGGTAATGATAGTTTTGACGGAAACAAGCAACGTTTCCTCTATATGTCTGATCCTTATGTAGTTAATAATTCTTCTTTAATTAACCGTGATGGTCATGGTTTTTTTGTTTGGTATCAATAATTCCACAGTAAGTCCTGCTGCTTATGAAAATGGAAAGAATAACCAAGATATTACATGGGAAAAAGCGTTGAAAACCAATTTGGGTGTAGATGCTAATTTCCTTAATGACCGTTTACGCACTTCATTTGATTATTATCATGAAAAACGTACAGACATTATGTTGAGTGACGGTACGGCTCCTTCTGTATTAGGATTTACTCCTCCATTGGCTAATCTTGGGGAAATGAGAAGCTGGGGTTGGGAAATCACTTTAAAATGGAATGATCAAATAGGTGACAATTTCAGGTATAACGTAGGATTGAATTTGATGTACAATCAAAATCGGGTGGTAGAGAGAAAAGAAGCTCCGCAAAATGAAGAGTATATGTATCAAAAAGGACGTCGTCTTGGTTCACGCAGTCAATATAAATTCTTTGAATATTATAATTCGGAAACAACCCCTGCTCATTACAAAGAAGTATATGGTACGGATATGCCAGAACAATTAGTCAGTGATTTAAAAAATGGTGATTGTGTATATGTCGATTTAAATAACGATGGTAAAATAGATTCTAACGATATGTCACGTCAATTTGGTTTCACAGATGATCCGGAATACATGGCCGGTCTTAATATGGGATTCAGTTGGAAGGGATTTGATGTTTCAATGCAATGGACTGCCGCATGGAATGTAAGCCGCAGTATATCAAGTGTATTCCGCCAACCTTTTACAGACCGTACAAACTCAGATCAAGGAGGTTTGTTGGAATATATGTTAGATCATACATGGACTCCAGAGAATCCGAATCCAAATGCGGAATATCCGCGTGCGACATTTATCAACGATACCAATAACTATGCGGAATCAACTTTGTGGGAGAAAGATGCTAAGTATCTTCGTTTGAAAAATCTGCAAATTGCTTATAATTTCAATCTTCCGTTTATGAAAAAACTGAAACTGAATACTATGCAGTTAGCGTTAAGTGGATATAATTTATTGACCTTTACTCCATATTTTTGGAGTGATCCGGAATCAAAGGCTAGTAATTCTCCCTCTTATCCGCTGACAAAAACATATTCATTGAGTTTGAAACTTGGTTTTTAATCTTAATAATGCAATCAAATGAAAAATATAATAAATGGATTTTTAATGTTGCTTCAGGACTGGCTCTGACATCTGTCATCGCTACTTCATGTGTCGATGAGATTAAGTTGGCAACTCTTTTTTGGAAAAGGCTCCGGGAGGGTCGGTTACAAAAGATACAGTATTTAATAATGCTGAATATACCCGACAATTTCTGACTAATCTTTATGGCATGCAATATTATGGGCTTCCATATAAGAATGTGGCTAATCAGGAAAGTTCCAATCAATATGTAGGCAAGCCTGAAGCTTTAACAGATTTGTATGTTTTCACTTATCCGTCATGTGGAATCTCAGGACCATATTATAAAGGTACTCACACTGCCAATTATGGTAAACGTTCTGATAAATTTTGATTATTTAAGAAATAATGTCTGGGAAGCTGTACGTGGAGTATGGATGTTGATTGAGAATATTGATAATGTACCGGGGCTAGGGGAAGATGAAAAAGCTTCTATGGTGGCACAGGCGAAATGTATTCTTGCTTCCCGTTATTTTGATGTATTTCGTCATTATGGTGGCATTCCTTTAATTAAAGGTACATTCAGTGGAACGGATACAAGCTATGAAATGCCTCGTAACAGTGTGGAAGAAACAGTGAATTATATGGTACAATTGCTGGATGAAGCTGCTGCTGTACTTCCTTGGACTGTAGAAACACCTGCATCTGAATCCGGACGCTGGACTAGAGCGGCAGCTTTAGCTTATAAATGTCGTATTCTTCAATTTGCAGCCTCACCTTTATTTAATTCCGACCAGCCTTATTACCCGGGAGCGACAGGCAATCCTGCTATTTGGTATGGTGGCTATAAACCGGAACTATGGGATCGCTGTCTGGAAGCGTGTGAACAATTCTTTAATGAACTGGCTTCTAAAGGTGGATACAGTTTACAGCAGGCGAAAGGTACTCGTCCAGAAGATTATCGTTTGGCATATCGTGCAGGCTATGCTAATTTGGATAGCCCGGAAGTATTGATAAACACACGTGTAATTGATATTGATGCATTCAAATCAAGTCATTATAATTGGCACCAATGGGGAGATCCTCTTATGAAAATTCATCGTGGTTACAGTCCTACACAAGAATATATGGAAATGTTCCCTTGGAAAGATGGTACGCCGTTTGATTGGGATAAGGCCAAAAGTGAAGGAAAACTGGATGAAATGTTTTTGAAAGGAACGGGCACAGCCAGTGACGGACTGATAAATATAGAATTGACCCGTGACCCGCGTATGTATGAAGAAATCATTGTAAACGGTCAGCAAGAATCTTTGGATTGGACCACAGGAAATATGTCAGGTTATTGTTTTGAATCGTGGTTGGGGGGAAAGAGTGCCGGCAATGGTCCTACCAGTCAAACAGGTTCATTTGCTACGGGATATGCACCTATCAAATTCTTAATGGGAAACGATATGCTGCGTAGATATGTACATTGGCCTTGTATCCGTATAGCTGAACTGCATTTAATTTATGCGGAAGCATTGTGTCAAAGTTCACGAGGCAGTATGGATAAAGCTATAGCTCAAGTAGATATTGTACGTGCACGTGTAGGAATGAAAGGATTGGCGGAATGTAATCCGGATAAAAATTTACAAAGTAACAAGGATGCTTTTATCGAAGAACTTCTTCGTGAACGTGCTTGTGAGCTAGGTATGGAAGATGCACGCTTCTTTGACTTGATTCGCTATAAACGAGCAGATATATTTGAAAAACAATTGCATGGACTTTTCATTTATCGTTTGGATGACAACGGAGTACGAAGAGATTTGCCTTGGCGTGGAAACGATGAAGGGAAGATGGCTTATCCGACCCATTTTGAATATGAAAAATTTGAATTGAATAACCCAACTCGTTATTGGTGGACAAATGGATTTGACCCTAAATGGTATCTTTCTCCATTCCCGTCAACAGAAGTTAATAAAGGATACGGGCTTGTTCAAAATCCCGGATGGTAATAACTAATGAATACTTCAATTACAATTTGAATTAATTATTATGAGAAAAAATAGATTAATTATTCCGGCACTCCTTGCTTTTTTGAGTCTGCAAGGGTATGCACAGGAACTCAATGATAGCATAACTTCCGGTAAGCCGGCAAAATATTCCGATGAAGTTGTAGAAATCGGATATCATAAAGCTCAACGTCTGGAAGAATCTACCTCATCAATTTCTACCGTATATAATGAAGATTTCAATAAGCGTAGTGCTAAAAATATAGCTAATTCGCTTTTTGGATATGGTACAGGGTTGACTACTTTGCAAGGTAGCGGACGATATGCAGATGCCGAACCTACATTTTTTTATTCGTGGTCTACAAAGTTTATCCACTAATAATCCGTTAATATTGGTAGACGGTATTGAACGTGATATTACAGATGTCACTCCTGAAGAGGTAGAAACTGTCACTATATTGAAAGATGCTGCTGCAGTAGCAATTTACGGGCATAAAGGTATAAATGGTGTAGTAAATATTACTACCAACTGGTATTTATAATACACGTGAAATCAAGTTTACTTATGATCATGGTTTCGGTTGGCAAGCACGCAAGCCCAAGTTTGTAGACAGTTATTCTTATGCAAATGCCATGAATGAAGCATTGGCAAATGACGGGTTAACAGCGCGTTATACACAAGATGAATTGAACGCATTTCGTAGTGGTCAATATCCATATCTGTATGCTAATGTGGATTGGCTTGGAGAAACTTATCGCGATATGGATGCTACCAATATATATAATATAAGTTTCCGAGGTGGGGCAAGCAAATTCCGTTATTATGCTATGGCTAACTTGACTACTAATAAAGGGTTTATTGCCAATCCTTATATGAATGATGGATATTCTACACAGGACCAATACTCCAGAGCCAATTTACGTACTAATTTGGATATTGATCTGACAGAAAAAACAAAATTGAAATTAAATGTATTAGGTATCCTGTCAGAAACTAGAACTCCGGGAGCGAATGGTCAGGGAGGTGCTAATTTATGGGATATGATTTATACTTTACCTTCCGCTGCTTTTCCCGCTCGTTTGGAAAATGGTACATGGGGAGGTAGTGCGACTTGGGCTGGGACCAAAAATCCTTTAGCTGTATCACAAGCAGCGGCTTACACAAAGTTCCACGAACGTACATTGTTCGCTGATATGACGCTGACCCAGGATTTATCATCTATAACCCCAGGACTAGGAGCAAGCGGTATGTTATCTTATGATAACTATGCCCAATATTGGGAAAATCATTCTAAAACTTTTGTTTATGGTAGTAATTCGGTAACTGCATGGGAAAATGGTGTACCTTCAAGTACGACTTATTATACTGATGGTAAAGAAAGTTCGATGAGTAGTGATGCTAAATGTATTGCATTTACACGGGTATTCAATTTTGCAGCAACTTTATTTTATGACAAACAGATAAATAAGGACAATAAAATTTATAGTCAATTAAAATGGGACTATGAATACCGTAATACCAAAGGGACCGATCAGACCTGGTATCGTCAGAATGCCTCTTTCTATACTCATTATGGATACAAAGATAAATATTTTGCTGATTTGAGTGTAGTTGCTTCAGCGTCTAATAAATTGGCACCAGGACGCCAATGGTCTATATCTCCCACTGTTGGCTTAGCTTGGGTTATGTCAAAAGAAAATTTCATGAAAGATCTTTCTTGGATTAATTTTATGAAACTGAGGGCTTCGTTTGGTGTCATTAATACCGACCGTCTTCCGTTGGATGATGACAGTGAGGTTACTAACTATTGGGAACAAACATATGGTGGCGGTGGTTATTATCCATTTGATACAAATTATTCTGTAGGAACGCAAAGTTGGTCATTAGGTCGTTTGGCTTCTTTGAATTCTACTCATGAAAAAGCATATAAATATAATTTTGGTTTAGATGCCAGTATGTTCAATGGGTTGGACGTATCTTTTGATGCTTATTATGAAAGACGTTCAGATATTTGGGTGTCTTCAAGCGGTCATTATTCAAGTGTCTTAGGATTTACTGCTCCTTATGAGAATGGTGGTATTGTCGATAGTTGGGGAGTTGAAATTGGTGCTAATTATCGTAAAAAAATTGCTGACATTACTTTAAATATAGGAGCCAATTTTGCTTTAGCCAAAAATGAGATTATCGAGCAAATGGAAGAACCGCGTATGTATGATAATCTTATAACTACAGGTAAGCCTCTGAAGCAAACTTATGGTATGGAAGTTATCGGATATTTTAAGGATCAAGCTGACATTGAGAATAGTCCTAAACAGTCATTTGGTGATGTAAAACCTGGTGATATAAAATATAAAGATGTTAATGGTGACAATATTATTGATGCGAATGATAAAGTTGCTATAGGACATAGTACTACTGCTCCTGAAATTTACTATTCATTCAATTTGGGAGCAGAATGGAAAGGGTTAGGCTTTGATGCTATGTTCCAAGGGACAGGAAGATATTCTGCTGTATTAAATACGAAGAGTTTATACTGGCCGTTAATAAATAATACAACGATTTCACAGGAATATTATGATAACCGGTGGACTCCAGAAAATCAAGATGCTAAATATCCTCGTTTGAGTTCTCAAAGTAATGAGAACAATTATCAAACTAATACTTTGTGGTTGGCAGACCGCTCATTTTTGAAACTTCGTTCAATAGAGTTGTATTACAAGTTTCCACAAATATGGGTAAAGAAAAGCAAGATATTGAGCAATGCAAAGATTTATGTGAGAGGTGTTGATCTTTTGTGCTTTGATAAGATTAATATTGCCGATCCCGAAGTTATGGAGCGACTTTATCCTTTAACTCGTAGTGTAGTGGCTGGATTAACTATCGGCTTTTAATTGTTGAACTTAAATTAAAAACATGATTATGAAAATCAAAAAAATAGTGAGCGGAATAGCATGTATGGTAACTTTGGCTGCATGTAATCTGGATTATCACGAATATGCCAATTACGGAAAAGACTATATAGATGAAAGTTATGAAAATGTAATTGGTATGATTACCAATGTTTATTCCATATTAGACTATGACTTTGGCCAAACATATAAAGGTGGAATGCTGGCATCTGCTTGTGATGAAGCTGAATATGCTTATACAAACAATGATATATGTGATTTTGTAAACGGATCTTGGAGCCCGGCTAATCCAATGTCTAACATCTGGTCTAGTAGCTATAAAGCAATTCAGATATGTAATCAGTATCTGGCTGAATTTCAAGGATTGACATTTGATGAGCTAAAATTGAATGATGACTATCGTGCACAAATGTTCCGTTATACCAACAGTTTCAAGGAAGCTCGTTTTTTGCGTGCATATTTTTATTTTAATTTAGTACGTTGCTTATGGAGATGTTCCATATTTTACAGAAATGGTAACTACAGATCAAGTAAACAGTCTGACACGCACCCCTGCACAGGAAATTTTTAACGCCATTATAGCAGAATGTGACAAATTATCTACAGAATTACCTGCAGACTATACAAAACTTGGATTGGACGGAATTGCCCCAGCAGAGAACGGTCGTGTTACTTGTTATGCAGCTTTGGCATTAAAAGCACGTGCTGCTTTATATGCTGCCAGTCCATTATTTAATCCGGAAAATAACAAAGATTTGTGGCGTAGAGCGGCTGAAGCTAATAAAGAGGTAATTGAAACTTGTACAGCTAATGGTTTTAAATTAAGTAAATATTCAGAATTGTGGGGACCTAACAACTGGTCAAATAATGAAATGATTTTTGTTCGTCGATATAATGGTAACATCAGCACATTGGAAGAATATAATTTTCCGATGGGAGTGCCAGGTGGAAACTCCGGTAATTGCCCAACACAAAATATGGTTGACGCCTATGAAATGAAAGCTACTGGAAAAATGTGGAATGAAACAGGAAGTGGTTATGACGCTTCTAATCCATATGCCGGACGTGATCCACGTTTCGATATGACTATTGTAAAGAATGGAGATACAAAATGGCCGTCAAAGAATGCCAATCCTATTGAAACTTTTTATGGAGGTTTAAATGCTGAACCTCTTTCAGGTGCAACCCCTACCGGATATTATTTGAAAAAATATTTGGATTCAGCCATTGATCTGAGTGCTAATAGTACAACAAAAACCAGCCGCCATTCATGGATCACTTATCGTTTAGGAGAATTTTACTTAAACTATGCAGAAGCCATATTCCAATATACGGGTTCTGCTGATAATGCTGGTGAATTCGGAATGACAGCTTGTGAAGCGGTAAATATCATACGTAATCGTACTGATGTTAAAATGCCGGAATTTCCAACAGGTTTGTCGGCAGATGCCTTTTGGAATAAATATCAGAATGAGCGCATGGTAGAATTGGCTTTTGAGGGACATCGTTTTTATGATCTGAGAAGATGGAAAGATGGTGATAAATTAAAGAGCATCATAGAAATGAAACTTACAAAAAATGAGGATGGTACTATCACTTATAAACGAAATGTTGTCAATCGTGTTTGGGATGATAAAATGTATCTTTTCCCAATTCCACAATCGGAACGTATGAAAAACCCTAATTTGTCTCAAAACGCAGGATGGTAATAGAATAAACGTACAATAAGAGGATGCATCAATATGTATAAAGCATCCTCTTTTACCTTTAAATTATAATTTATAGAAATGTCATGAAACAATCTAGATTTTATATCCTCTTTTTCTTTGTAGTTTGTATCGGGCTATTTTGCTCTTGTCTCAGTAATGACGATGATGCGCAATGGTCTAAATTTAATGGTGTATATGTTACGGTTGGTGGAGACAATATTCGTGGCTACAAGTTATACACGGATTTTGGTGCAATTTTAGTTCCAACAGAAGAAAGTCTTAATCGTATACCTTGGTTAAAAGAAGTGCAACGTGCCATAGTTAGTTTTAACTTATTGGATGAAAATGAAAATACAACTCAATTGGAGGACGGAAAAACTTATGATGTTATATTAAACAGTACGAATGGAATGAACCAACAGATTCCTACTTTTACAGTTCATGTTGACACTTTAAGTGAAGAGTATCAAATATTCGGTCAAGACTCTATCCAACTAAAAAATAAGAGTATTTATTCATTAGATAAAACGGCCGGAGCATTCTATATAAAAAATGGTTATATGAATATTGTTCCAACTTTTGAGTATGATTTATATAAGCCGGTTTTTCTTTTTTATTATACTATGATGGCGAAAAGGATATAGATACTTCTAATAATAAGTTAAATTTAAATTTGTATTTTTAATAATAGTATACAAAGTAGTAATAACTCAATTTCTTCGTTTATAAGTCTTGAAATGCCTGGAGAAATTTATTATAAATTTCAAGATAAAGGTATGAATGATGACGATCTTATCGATGTATATTTGAATTCAGAAACCGTTTCCGGACAAGAACAAATACATTGTAAAATGGCTTTGAAAGATTTTATGCTTCCTTAAAACATTGGATTCTTCATTGTGATAGTTCGTTAAAAATTAGCCAAGTCTAAGCAGCTTTGGCAGTAAAAAAATGAGTTCTTTGAAAAGTTTGTCAATAACTTGTGTGCCTAAGTTAATTTCAAATATGCAAATAAATCGTTCAAGTATATAAGCATTGTGTATAACTGACTTGCAAGAGGAATGGAATATGTTATTTCGGGTTTCTTACATATCGCTTTGACCAAGTTGATGGCAACGAGCGATGCATTGAAGTGAAAATCCAGCTTTCTGAAGTCTGTTGACTGACAGTTGGTGATTCCAGCATGTTGTTGTTGTCTTTAAAGCAAAATCCAATTGAATCTGGTTCTGTTAAAATTATAAAAAAAACAATGAATTACGTAATTTTTTCTTCTTGTTATCAGCTATTTAGTTACTTTTTTATCTACAATTCTTATTGCCTAACCATCTGTTTTTGACAATTTTTCAATGATCTCTTATATGTTTATTGAGCTAGTTTCAGTCTGCTCTATGTTTAACTTTTAACATCCAGGTGAAAATTTACCGAAGTAGTGCTTTTATAAAAGAGCCTTTTTATATTTTCTTTGTTTAATCTAATAGTTAATAATATAATCGGAAAAAATAAGACTTTGTTTGCTTATTTTTAATAAAACTGTTGACTATTTTTTTCTAATTTGCTTGAAAGAACAATGCCAACATTGGTATTATTTTGAATTCAATACGCTTTAACAAATCGGATTGTAACCTTATATTTTATAATTAAAATTTTGTAGTATGAAATCATTTGTAAGGAAATTGTGCGCCGGATTGGTGTGTGCATGTGGAATGTCTGTTTCTGTTTATGCAACAGATTATTATGTGGCAACTGATGGAAATGACATGAATGTAGGTAGCATTGAAAAACCTTTTGCAACCTTGTCTAAAGCTCTAAAGTTGGTTCAACCTGGTGATAATATATATCTGCGTGGAGGAGAATATAATGTTACTGAAGATTGGATAATGGATAAAAGTGGAAATAAAACTTATGCTAAAGTGTTTGATATTAAACAAAAGGGCAGTCCATCAAGTCCAATTTGTGTTATTGGCTATGAGAATGAGCGTCCGGTACTTAATATGGAGCAAATCAAACTT
>OKWC01000097.1_pt1 | contig 16250 bp, 12 predicted proteins | sample 1606971 | NCBI WGS metagenome assembly OKWC01 (sample SAMN04414076, study PRJEB24778) | human gut metagenome | material: faecal | host: Homo sapiens
ATTGTTTAATAAGATTACCATCTGTATCAATAACCTTATTAAGTAGTGTCAACTGATAATTATGTCCACTATTTGCAACTGTATTCACATATCTTGCAAGCTGGATGTTAGCAAAACTATTTGAACCCTGTCCAATTGCTGAACGTACTGAGTTATCGGTACTGAAAAGTGGTTCATTTTCTTCAATCTCAACACCTGATTTTGTAGTAAGTCCAAGTTGCACACCGTATTTTTTAAGCTTAGACAATCCTAAATCACTGCTAAAACCTCCATGCTCGTCAATACTAAGTTCATAGCCAACTTCGTAGAAGAAATAGTTACATGAGTGTTCAAGTGCCTGTGAGACATTAATTGAACCATGATTACCCGGATATCTCCAACATTTTGGCGATGGTGTGATTTTCTTGAATTCACCAAGGTCTGTAATTGTTCTTCCTGGTGTCAGATAGCCTTCTTCTAATCCTGTTATGGCCGAAAGCATCTTAAAAGTAGAACCTGGTGCAGTCCTCGTTTGGGTTGCTCTGTTATATAGCGGAAGTGACAAATCACTATTTAACTGTTTCCAATATACTGCATCTACTGAACCCGACAATTTATTATTATCATAGCTTGGATATGTTACTAATGCAAGTACATCACCTGAATTAGTATCTGTTACGACTAACGAACCTGAACAAGGATCAAGTGCTAACTGTGCAGGTGTAATTTTAATCTGTTTAATCTGTTCCCTGATAAATTCAAATGCAGAACTTCCACTTCTAAGTGCTGTATAAGCTGCTTCATCATATTCTAGAACATTCTGGTCATATAATAACATACATACCTGATTACCACTAATTGAACCACTATAGATAAGATAATAATAAATCTTTTTGCTAAAGCCTGTATCAGTCGGAAGACTATTGTAAATGTGTTCTACTAATTTATTATAGATTTCATCTGTATCAGAATATTTAACTTCTGAAGAGTCAAATATCTTAGAAGTATTTATCCAGTTCTTAGAAATGGCATATAACAGAAATTCTCTTAAACTAATTGTTTCATTAGTCCATTTCTGATATGTTTCATCTTCACTATCAATTGCTTTTTTGTTAATTATACCCTCGGTATCTGCTAATTTTGTATATATATATGACAAATAAGTATTATTCTCTTCAGGTAACGCAGAGAGTGCCTCTGGTGTATCAGTTGTAAGTTCACTATATACCCAGTTAATAACACCTGACTGTTTTGCTGCGAATTTCGCATAAATATTCTTCTCATTATCTGATGCAGACTCCAGTCCGAACTTATTCAAATCTACAACATTATTATTGATAATCTGATAGTAGACATCTTTGACCGGAATAGGGATTGTCTTCATATCCTCACTTGGTGTCACATCATAATTAACTATTTTCGAATATAAAATACCTGCAAGTTTCTGTTCTAATATCGTATATCCAGCCTTTTGTAATTTAGCATCAAGCGTTAAATACACATCATTTCCTGCCTTGGCATCTGTCTTACTTACATTTTCAAGAATTTCGTCCGGTATTATCTACAAATATTGTACTCTTACCTTTAGTTCCCTGAAGATAAGATTCCATTTCTTTTTCTATTCCTGATTTACCTACGACATCTGAACTGATATAGCTGCCACCATCAGAATTTAACTCTGCTAACTGATCTTCTGATATCGTACCTGTATAACCTAATATATGTGCAAAATATACACTGTCATTGTATACTCTTACAGTCTCTTCAGATACAGTTACACCTTTTAACTCTGCCTGTGCCTCATAGATAGCTGCCACAGTCTCCTCAGATACATTTGAAGCTATTTTAGTAGAAATATACTTCTGAAAACGATTAAGTGACAGATTATATCTTACCATAGCAATCTTAATCTGTTCTGCCTTATCATATTCATCTGATATATCAAACATCTTTTCACCACAAAGATATTTCATTACATCATCTGCCGTAGATGTTGACAGTGTCTCTTTTTTAGTATCTAATTCACTTATCGATTTTTTTCCATAAATATCTCTTAGGAATCTTAATCTTTCATTATCAGAAGATACAGAAAATTCAAATTCATTATTTGTATTAAGAATAATAGGAAAATCATTAATCAATGTATCACCATTTGATGTAATTATATTAATGGTTTCAGATATTATCTCATTAAGCTTTTTATCCTTATTTTCTGTGGAATCACTTATATCATCCTCAATTTCAATTGCATATGCAAGTTTATTATATGCAAGAACTTCACCATTTCTATCGTATATAATTCCTCTTGTTCCGGATGTAAGGACCTCACGTTCTGCCATCTGGATATAATTTTCTAAATAATATTCTCCATTTACAATCTGTACATTAAATATTCTTATCATCAGAACTGAGAATAATAACACAACATAATTCCTAATACGAACAATCTTGATTTTAAGATACTTAATATATATTCAAAAATTCTTTAACCAAATTTTTGTTGCACTCCTTTTCTCATAGGCTTCTAACTTACGGTTTATCTTTAACATAATCCGATATATTAAAAGTGTAATAACTACTGTATATATCATTTCTGGTAAAATAATGTGAATCAGATAATATATGAAATTTAAACGGTTTCTAAGCATAAAATTGAATACATAATAGAAGAATGAATACACAAAGTCACTTCCGAATACAAGTCCGATAGGCAACGTAACATCTTCATCATAGAACATAGAATTAAAGAAGCCATTTATGTAACCGATATACATATACAATAATGCATTAAATCCAATTACCTGCCCATAGAATATATCAAGTACCAGACCACTGAAGAAACCAACAAACATTCCCTCTTTCTTACCACGCATAAATCCTGCTGCAAATGTAAGTATGAGTAAAAGGTTCGGTGATACTGATGCTAACGAAAGTGCTTTAAATACTGTGCATTGTAACAGATAAAATATAAATATTGAAATGCCTAATATAATTTTCCGAAGCATATATACCTCATTTCCACGATTAAATCGTTATCTACTGTTCACCGGTAAATTTCTGTTGTTTGATAATAAGAACAATATCTAAATGTGCAAAATCAACTACCGGAGTAACAATATGCTGACTTCGTCAGATTATTAGAATCATCAGAAATATCTTTAACATATCCTATCAAAATACCCGGTAAGAATTTACTGCTTATATTAGATGTGATAATCATATCACCCTCATTTACATTAGCATTCTTATTAATATTAAATACCTGAAGTATTCCATCATTAATTAACTGCAGACTTCCTTTTACAATACATTTATCAGATGTTGAAGCAAACTGTGCACTGACATTGCTCTCATCATCAATAATTGAACGGATTATAGAATAATTATCACCAACTTCACTTACGATTCCGACAAGCCCTCCGTCACCGATAACGTTCATATCGACTTCTATTCCATCCTTACTTCCTTTATCAATTGTAAAAGTTGAATACCAGTTACTTGTGTCCTTACTGATAATTCTTGCACCAACCGTCTCGTAATCAGAATATTGTTCACTAAGTTTATATAATTTTCTTAACTGGTCTAACTCATTCTGATCTTCAACTGATAATGCATTCTTATTTTGTAAGTCTAATATTTGTTCTTTAAGACTCTTATTCTCACTTTTTATATTCTTAAGTTCCTTTATATCTGCAGCTCTGTCAGTAAGCCACTTTCCGACTTCATTCATACCCTTTGTAACTGGCGTCATAACATATGTTGCAACCGATTTAACTGGTGTTGCAAATCCTTTAAATACAAATGAAGAAACAATAAGCACAAAACAAAGGAATGTTAAAATGAATAAAACATATTTAATTGGAAATTCTTTTTTTCTCGTCTTCTCAAAATAATATACCTCTGATAGTCTTTTAGTTATATTGTTTCTCTCTTGGAACATACATTAATTCACTAAGCTTATTATTCGATAATATTTCAGCAATTCCTCTTATAACTGTCTCTTCAGGTTCATCATCAAGATTAATCTTTAATCCTGTCTCATTAGTAATTAACTGTCCGATATTCTGGATTAATGAAGAACCACCTGTAAGATATACCCCTGTGTTAATTATATCAGCAGCAAGTTCAGGCGGAGTTCTCTCTAAGATAACTTTAATAGAATCTATAATAGAATGTAAACATTCCTGAATCGCTTCAAATACAAGTTCTGAACTTATCTCCTTGCTTGCTGGAAGTCCTGTTACAATATTCCTTCCAAAGGCAACATATGAACTTGATGAAGCATTAATAGCATCTGCAAGATTAATCTTAATTTGTTCTGCTGTTCTTCTTCCTATTACAAGATTATATTTTTTTCTTACAATGCTACAGATTGTATCATCTAATTTAGAACCACCTGTTTTAATTAACTTGCTTAAGACAATTCCACCTAATGATATTACAGAAATCTCTGTTGTGTCTGCACCTATATTTACAATAAGATTACCTCTTGGACTTTCAACATCAATTCCTACACCAACTGCATCTGCAATCGGCTTTTCAACTACACTGATATGTTTTGCCTTTACTCTTGATTCCGCGATCATATCATAAAAGGCTCTTTTCTCTACTTCTGTAATATCAGTAGGAACTGCAATACAGAAATTCGATGAACCCGTAATGCCTTTACCATTTAATTTCTTGAAAAATCTTTCGAATAAAATATCCATATTCTTAATATCTGCAATTACACCAAATTTAACAGGAAATGATACCTCGATATTCTCAGGTGCTTTCTCATACATTTCAAATGCCAGGTCACCGAACTGAAATACTTCATCTTTGTTCTTCTTAGCAATGACGTTTTTCTCATTTATTATCTTCTTATTTGTTAATCCAAAAATTTTAAAATTGCTGGTACCTAAATCTATACCATATGAATGTTGTGCCATTATTCTCCTCCATTTTCTAAAACAATCCAATTTGTTTCAGACTTATATATTTATTATCGCCAATAATTATGTGGTCTATCAGATTAATACCGATAATATTTCCCGCCTCTTTCATACGCTTTGTCGTTACTATATCTTCACGGCTAGGTGTCGGGTCACCACTAGGGTGATTATGCAGCAGGATTATATATACTGCACCTGTCCTAAGCGCTTCTATAAATGCCTCTCTTGGGGATGCCATTGATGCATTAACCGTCCCTTTAGACAATTCAAAATCACCTAGGAATCTGTGCTTCGTATTAAGCATTACTACAAGCAGGCGCTCAGTTTCAAGGTGTCTTAAGTCTTCCATATAATAATTTGCAATTATCTCAGGTGAAATAAATTCTTTATCAAGTGGAATATTTCCTTTAGAAATACGTCTGCTTAATTCTGCCACACACTTTATCTGCGTAGCTTTCACAAGTCCTATTCCTTTAATACTCTGTAATTCCTTTAAAGACAAATGTGTTATTCCTAATATATTATCCGATTTAGACATTGATAATACTGCATCTGATAATTCTACAGATGTCATATTATAAGTACCTGTCCTGATTATAATTGCAAGAAGCTCTGAATCTGTAAGAGCCTCGGGACCTTTGAGTAAAAATTTCTCATAAGGTCTGTTTTCTTTTCTGATTTCCTTAATCGATGTTATCTTCATCATCCTTTCATCAATTATTCTCTCCAGATTCAAAAAAGAAAATTGCTAAAATCTTTTTTTATAATAGCATAATAATTATAATTTAACAATACCCGCATCTACTAATTTTTGTAAAGAATTTATTATGCCAAGTTTCGCATGATACCATGTAAGACCACCCTGAAAATAAACTGCATAAGGTGGCTTAATAGGTCCATCTGCACTAAGTTCAATTGATGAACCCTGAATAAATGCACCTGCTGCCATAATTACATCGCTATCATATCCTGGCATTGCCCATGGCTCTGGTGTAACAAAGCTGTCAACCGGAGCTGCTGCCTGTATACCTTTACAGAATTCAATAACTCCCTCTGGACGGCCGAATTCTATGGCCTGAATTATATCATATCTTGGTTCACTGCCATCAGGAACTACTTTAAAGCCTAACTTCTCATATATATTAGCTGCAAATACAGCACCCTTTAAAGCTCCGCTTACTACAGTAGGTGCTAAGAATAATCCCTGGAAAAAGCTCTGTGTCACACCTAATGTTGCACCGACTTCTCTTCCAAGTCCTGGAGCTGTAAGTCTGTACGACGCCTGTTCAATACATTCTTTAGTTCCTACAATGTATCCACCTATAGGTGCAAGTCCTCCACCCGGATTCTTAATAAGTGAACCCACTGTCATATCTGCACCAAAATCACTCGGTTCATCATATTCTACGAATTCACCATAACAGTTATCTACCATCACTATTAATTCAGGATTAATTTCTTTAATAAATTTTATAACATCACCTATTTCATATGGTGAAAGAGTTCTTCTAGGAAGATATCCTTTCGAACGCTGAATTGCTATAAGTTTAGTTTTAGGATTAATTGCCTTTTTTATTCCCTCTTTGTCAAACGAGCCATCCGGTAATAAATCTACCTGTGAATATGTAACTCCAAATTCTTTAAGTGAACCAACAGATGGTCTTATTCCAATAACTTCCTCTAATGTGTCATAAGGCTTTCCTGATACTGATAACAACTCATCACCAGGTCTTAGATTAGAAGCAAGCGCAAGTGCAAGTGCATGGGTTCCGCAAGTTATCTGCGGACGTACAAGTGCTGCTTCTGTATTAAATACTTTCGCATACACTTCTTCTAATGTATCTCTTCCTAAGTCATTATATCCATAACCAGATGAAGCTGAGAAATGTACATCACTTACCCTTGCTTCCTGCATTGCCTTAATAACCTTTAACTGGTTATATTCTGCCTTTTCATCAAATTCCTTAAATCTGTCTTGTAACCTTTCCTCAATTTCAGTACAGAAATCAAGAACTTGCTTTGATATTCCTAAACCATTATACATTTTATCTTTTAATTCATTCATTGTTTTCTCTATACTTTCTATTAATATAATATTTATAAATTACGACATCAAATTTTAGCCGTGCTAGAACAAATGCACTATTCTGATACCATAATATTTATATTCAATAATAAATGTTATTTAATTATTATCTATATTGCTTTTTTATGCATTATTTCAACCATAGCATTACTAACTAATCCTTTGTCATTACCATAATCTTCATAATTCATAAAAGTAACTTCTTTCTCACGTCTGAACCACGTAAGCTGGCGTTTTTGCAAAATGTCTTGTATCTCGCTTAATTATCTCAACTGCTTCATCTAATGTATATTCTCCATTAAGATATGCAACAATTTCCTTATATCCTAAGCCCTGCATAGATACTAAGTCAGGCATGTATCCTAAAGTCAACAGATTCTTAACTTCATTTACAAGTCCCTGTTCAATCATCATATCTACACGCTTATCTATTCTTTCATATAACACATCTCTCTGCCTGTTAAGTACAAAATAGACGAAATTATATGGTGATTTCTTAGAAGCTTCCCTGGAATTATGAACAGAAATCTTTTCGTGATTCACTTCAAAATATTCTAAGGCACGAATTACACGTTTTAAATTATTCTCATGTATTGAATCTGCTGACTCCTTATCTACCTCTTCTAAAAGCTTATGGACATATAAATTGCCTTTTTCCTTTGCTAACTGCTCATACTTCTTACGGATACTGTCATCTTTCTCTTCTTCATCAGAAAACTCAATATCATAAAGTATACTCTGTATATAGAAGCCAGTTCCTCCAACAATTATCGGAATTTTACCTTTAGCATATATTTCTTCCATAGCTCTCTTAGACATTGTTTTAAACATATACACATTGAACTCTTCATCAGGATTAAGTTCATCTACCAGATAATGCTTTATTCCATCCATTTCCTCTTTAGTTATTTTAGCCGAACCTATATCCATATATTTATATATCTGTATCGAATCTGCACTTATAATTTCACCATTAATTTTCTTAGCAATATCAATCGATATATCCGTTTTACCAACACCTGTCGGTCCTGTTATTATAACTAATGGTTTCTTATTTAGATTATTCATTTTTCACTAATCCTCTATTCTGAGCGACTTGTCGCAAAGAGGCGGTCAGAAATTCGCGTAGGCGATTTCTGACTTGCCATAAACAGCTATTTGTTTTCGCTCTGAAACAATAGCTGTGTGAAAGAATTGGTGCATCAGCACAATTCTTTCACACTATCCTCTGTTCTGTTACACTATTCTTTTGAATTTCTTCTCAATTTCATATTTACTCATTGATATAATAGTAGGTCGTCCATGAGGACAATTATAAGGATTGTCTAGTTGCAATAATTGTTCTATTAATGCATTAGCCTCTTCAACTGATAGACGATTATTACCTTTAACTGCTGCCTTGCAGGACATTGAAGCAATCTTCTCTGTTATTAAATCTGATTTTAATTCTGCAGAAGTCTCTGTAAGTGAATCAATAAGACTCATTAATAGTTCTTTCTGTCCAATAGAATACAGATTAGCAGGTACAGCACGTACAGCATAGTCCTTACCACCAAATGGCTCGATTTCATAGCCGAATCTTTCGAATTCATCACTGAATCTGTTAAGTATATTTTCCTCCTCCATTGATAATGTAAGTATAATCGGAGGATTAATCTGCTGCGAGGTAATCTCTTTATTCTTAAATGACTTCAACGTCTTTTCGTATAGTACCTTTTCATGAGCCGCATGCTGGTCAATTATATATAAATTGTTATCATACTCAATAAGCCAGTAAGTATCGAAAAGTTGTCCTATCATTTTATGTTTCTTACGTTCTTTTTTAGACAAGAAAACATCATTGAATAAATCTATCTGTTCAGTCTGCCCCTGTACTGGTATTGCATTATAATCATCTGCACCATCAGCAACCATAGATATATCTGCTACGCTATCATTTTCTGAAGCATATGAGACCCTTTCTATATCATTTAACATATTTCTTCTGATTTCAAATGGTTCAGGTTCTCTTATATGTCTTTTAGGCTGTTGTTTTTCCTTTGTTGTAATCGCATTTGCAATATTCTCAATATTTTTCACATTGTTTTCAATGTTCTCAATATTTTTCACATTGTTTTCAATGTTATTTATATTGCTTTCAATATTATTGACATTATTTGTAATAGTTTGTACATGAGCTTTCTTAGAATTACCCGAATCTGCCTCTGTTACCTCAGGAATTAATTCACGTCTGCTAAGTGCTGCCGAAATCGCATTATAGAAAATATTATATATATCCATTGGATTCTCAAAACGAATCTCCATTTTAGACGGATGAACATTTACATCTATAAGATAGTTGTCTATCTGAAAATGTAATACACAGAATGGATAATTATGCTGCATCATATATGGCTTATATGCTTCCTCAATTGCATTATTTATAATTTTACTTTTTATAAATCTGCCATTAATGAAGTATACCATATTATTTCTGTTGCCTCTTGAGACAATCGGTTTCCCGATATATCCTGTAAGATGCATATTCATTGCTATATCGTCTATCTCTAATATATTTGCAGCAACATCTCGTCCATATATAGAATATATAATTTCATTTAATTTATTATTACCCGATGTATGAAGTTTTATTTTGATTATTGTTAATAAACCTGATTGAAACTTCTGGATGTGAAAGGGCAATTTTCTCCACTATGCTACTTATATATGATGCCTCTGTTGTAGCTGATTTTAAAAATTTACGTCGTGCTGGTGTATTATAGAACAAATTTCTTATAATAAATGTTGTTCCTGTAGGTGCACCGACTTCCTCAAGACATTTTTCTTCTCCACCCTCAATCACATATCGTATTCCTGTTAAATCAGAAGGAGTCTTCGTAATACATTCTAACTGTGTAACGGCAGCAATACTTGATAATGCCTCTCCACGAAATCCTAACGAACTGGCACTTAATAAATCTTCTACATTCTTAATTTTACTAGTAGCATGTCTTAAAAAAGCATTTTTATATCATCTTTTCTATTCCCTGTCCATTATCCGTAATTCTGATAAATGAAATACCACCATCTTTTATCTCAACCGTAACCGCAGTTGCCCTGGCATCAATTGCATTTTCTAAAACTTCCTTAACAATTGATGATGGTCTGTCTACAACCTCTCCGGCTGCAATCTTATCCACAGTAGATTTATCAAGAACATTTATATGTGCCATAGTTCACCTCATCCTTTTATTTCTAAACATTAACAACTTATTACCAACGGTCCTTAACTTATTTTGAAGTTTATATAATGTATTTAATGCATCCATAGGTGTCATATTAGATATATCTAACTCTTTTAATTCGTTTATAATGTCATCATCTTTAACAGTATCAAATAATGACATCTGGGTTGCATCTGTATCATCTTTAACAAATTGCTTATTCTTAATTGCCGGTTTAGACGAAATCGCAATCTCTTTAGCCCTCGCACTTATGTCAGCATCCGATAATTCCATCGCAATCTCTTTAGCACGTAATATAACTGACTCCGGTATTCCTGCAAGTTTAGCAACCTGTATACCATAACTCTTATCAGCACCGCCTTTGACAATTTTTCTTAAGAATACGATATCATCGCCCTGTTCCTTAACTGCTATACAATAGTTATTTACGCCCGCTAAAGTACCTTCTAATTCGGTAAGTTCATGATAATGCGTGGCAAATAGTGTCTTTGCACCTAGAAGCTTTGTATTGCTTATATGTTCAACTACAGCCCATGCAATACTAAGGCCATCAAAAGTACTTGTACCTCGTCCTATTTCATCAAGGATAAGTAAACTGTTAGAAGTAGCATTTCTAAGGATATTAGCAACCTCTGTCATCTCCACCATAAATGTACTCTGTCCCGATGCCAAATCATCAGAGGCTCCGACTCTGGTAAAAATTCTGTCACATATTCCGATATTAGCAGAGCTTGCAGGAACAAATGAGCCAATCTGTGCCATTAATACAATTAATGCCGTCTGTCTCATATATGTAGATTTACCTGCCATATTAGGACCTGTTATTATCGAAATTCTGTTATTATGCTTATCTAAATAAGTATCATTTTCAACAAACATTGAACCATTCATCATCTTTTCAACTACAGGATGACGACCGTTTTTAATATCAATAATGCCTTTTTCATTAATTGATGGTCTGACGAAATTATTATGCTCTGCCACATATGCAAGTGATGCATATACATCAATCCTGGCAACTATTTTAGCTGTATGTTTAATTCTTACAACTTCATCAGCTATAGTATTTCTTATAAGGCAGAATTTATCATATTCAATAGCAGAAAGTTTCTCTTCTGCGCCAAGAATTATATCCTCTAAATTCTTTAATTCATCGGTAATATAGCGTTCTGCATTAGCTAATGTCTGTTTTCTTGTATAATTATCAGGTACTAAATCCTTAAATGAATTAGTAACTTCTATATAATATCCAAATACCTTATTGTATTTAATCTTTAAACTCTTTATTCCGGTTCTTTCCTTTTCTTTTGCTTCTAAATCTGCAATCCAGTTCTTACCCTCTGTCTTGGCTTTTCTCAATCTGTCGATTTCTTCTGAATATCCATCTTTAATTATTCCACCCTCACGAATAGTTACAGGTGGCTCTTCCATAATTGAATCTCTGACAAGTTCGTATAAGTCCTCAAGCACATCAAACTTATTATATAATCCGGATAATTCTTCTGATTTATATGACTTCATCTGATTTTTAATATGAGGTAATAACTCTAACGAATTTCTAAATGCTATTAAATCTCTCGGATTAGCTGACTGATACGAAATACGGCTTATTAATCTTTCTAAATCATATACCGGATTAAGATATTCTCTTATCTCTTCTCTTGTAATTAAGTCATCATTAATCTCTGCGATAGCCTCCTGACGCTTTATTATATCTTCTTTCTTAACAAGAGGCTGTTCTATGTATTGTCTTAAGGTTCTTGCACCCATTGCTGTCTTAGTCTTATCAAGAACCCACAGAAGTGAGCCACGTTTCTGTTTCTCACGAAGTGTCTCCGTTAATTCAAGATTTCTTCTGGTAGATGTATCAATTATCATATATTTTCCAGTAGAATAAGGAGATATCGCAATAATATGTGATAATGATATCTTCTGTGTTTCGAGCAGATATTTCATCAATGCACCTGCTGCAATTGTGCCTGTAGGATAATCATCAAGTCCTAATCCTGATAAATTCATTACATGAAAATGGTCTTTTAAGGTATTTACACACATCTCTTCATCAAAATACCATGAATCTAATGTAAATATGCATATGTTAAGTCTGTTCTTCAAATCATCAGTATCTATACCAGTCAGATAAAATGGTGAATTAACTACTATCTCTGATGGCATAAACTTATTAATTTCATCTAATAATGACCTCGTAGAATTGACCTCTGTTACCATAAAATCTCCAGTTGTAATATCAGTTATTGCAATTCCAAATTTATCATCAAGATATGATATACACATAAGATAATTATTTTTTGTTTCGTCCATTGATGAAGTATTAAGATTAGTTCCCGGAGTAACCACTCTTATTACTTCACGTTTAACTAACCCCTTTGCCAGCTTAGGATCTTCTACCTGTTCACCTATAGCAACTTTATATCCTTTTTCAACAAGTTTGCTCAAATATGTATCTACAGCATGATAAGGTATTCCACACATAGGCGCACGTTCTTCAAGTCCACAGTCCTTACCTGTAAGTGTCAATTCTAACTCTTTAGAAGCTAAGATTGCATCATCAAAAACATCTCATAAAAGTCGCCTAACCTGTAGAACAGAATACAGTCCTTATATTGCTCCTTTGTTTCCATATATTTTTGCATCATTGGTGATAACTGCCCCATGTCAACCTCCGTTTTTCGAATGTATTTCATTTGCTCTTTCTATTGCTGCATCAATGTTTGGACAAATATTCTCTTCTCCGACCATTTCTATAAAGCCTGCTTTTTCAAATACGTGTTTTGGTTGTTCATTAATGTGCGAGAGTACAAGTGTCATTCCATTTGCTTTACATGTTTTTAAGATATTTAAAAGTGTCTGATATGCTGTAACATCTAGTGCAGGCACTCCTCTCATTCTGATAATAAGTACATCTCCTTCAGTTTCAGATACAACCTCCATAAATTTATCTGCTGCGCCAAAGAACATTGGTCCGTTAATTTCGAATACATGTGTTCCTTTTGGCACAACTTTCAGGCCTATTGCATCTTCATCTTCGGTATCTTCTTCATCTTCGTCTATATATTTCCAGCCATGTACATCTGTAACCTCTGACATTCTCTTCATAAATAACAGACAGGTTAAGACAATACCGACACCTATTGCTACTACTAAATCAAATACTACTGTTAACACAAAGGTTAAGATGAGTACAAGTATATCACTTTTTTGGTGCTGTTTTACATATATTGAGAAACTTTCTCCATTCACACATATTATAAGCAACCATAAATAATATTGCTGCAATGCAAGGCATAGGAATAAGTGCTGCATATGGCATCAAAATCACTAGTATAAGTGCAAGTGTTATAGAATGAACTATTCCCGCTATAGGAGTTCTACCTCCATTTTTAACATTCGCAGCCGTTCTTGCTATCGCACCTGTTGCAGGTATTCCACCGAAAAATGCACTACCGATATTACCTAAGCCCTGTGCCACAAGTTCAGCATTTGATTTATGCCTGCTTCCAATCATACCGTCTGCAACTACACAGGAAAGAAGTGACTCAATAGCTGCAAGTATCGCTATTGTAAATGCATTAGGTAATAATAAACGTATTTTTTCAAATGAAAATGCAGGCATATTAAAATGTGGTAACTTTGATGAAATTGTATACAATGAACCAATTGTATTTACATCAAGTGATAATAATTTTACTGCTGCAGCAGTTATAATAATAGCTATTAATGATGGAGGAATTATCTTATTAATCTTTGGCCATATTATTAATATTAATAATGCCACAAGTCCTATTATTAAAGCTGATACATTAACAGTATTAATGCAGCTTCCAATCATCTTAACTTTATCCATAGTCTCTATCAGAGGCTCTTTAGTCTGCTTAAATGTAAGTCCTAAAAAATCTTTAATCTGACCAATGAAAATAGTAACTGCAATACCACTTGTAAAACCAGTAGTTATGGTAAGTGGTATGAATTTAATCAGGCTTCCGAATTTGAACAATCCCATTAATACAAGAATAATACCTGCCATTATGGTAGCAATTATTAATCCGTCAATTCCCTCTGTAGCCACGATTCCTGCTACAATTGTTGCAAATGCCGCTGTTGGTCCTGCAATCTGGACACGACTTCCACCGAAAAATGAGATGATAAAACCAGCAACTATCGCTGTATATAATCCCATTTCCGGAGTTACTCCTGATGCAAGTGCTAACGCAATTGATAATGGTAATGCAATAATTGCAACAATTATGCCTGCCACTACGTCTTTAACAAACTGTTCTTTAGTATAATCTTTCATTACCGAAAATAATTTTGGTTTAATATAATTCATAACTTTTTCACAAACACTTTCTTTTCTTCATTCTTTTCTTCATTCTTTTCTTCATTCTTTTCTTGTTACTTCTTTTTATTTCTTTATTTCTTATTTCCTGCTTCTTTTTATTTTGCCACTATTATTCTTCAACCATTGTGCCAAAGTAATAAAAGCCTTTAGCTTCATCTAAGTGTACATTTACAATCTTACCGATTAAATCTTTAGTTCCTTTAAAATGCACTGTTGTGCTGTTACTTAATTTACCAGTAACTAATGAGGAATCATGGTCATTTACTTCTTCAACTAATACTTCCATAGTCTCTCCAACATATTTACCTGTATTTTCATTAGAAATCTCCTGAACTACTTCTAATAATCTGTTAAATCTGTCCTTAACCACATCTTCCGGAACCTGATTTTCCATTTTAGCAGCAGGTGTGCCTGTTCTCTTCGAATATATGAAAGTATATGCACTGTCATATCTTACTTTCTTAACTACATCTAATGTCTCTAAGAAGTCCTCCTCTGTCTCACCTGGAAAACCTACAATAATATCTGTAGATAATGCCATATCAGGTATTTCTCTTCTAATCTTTAATGCAAGATCTAAGTATTTCTCCTTATCATAATGTCTGTTCATTATTTTAAGAATACGACTGCTTCCTGATTGTAATGGAAGATGTAGCTGTCTGCATATCTTCTTTGATTTCTTCATAACTTCAATCAAATCATCTGATAAATCTTTAGGGTGTGAAGTCATAAATCTAATTCGCTCTAATCCATCTATTTCTTCTACACGTTTAAGAAGTTCGGCAAATGAGATTCCATTTTCTAGGTTTTTGCCATAAGAATTGACATTTTGTCCGAGTAACATCACCTCCACAACGCCATCTGCAACTAATTTTTTAATCTCTTCTATAATATCTTCAGGCTTTCTGCTTCTTTCACGACCTCTTACATAAGGCACTATACAATAACTACAAAAGTTATTGCAGCCAAACATAATATTTACACCTGATTTGAATGGATATTTACGGTCAATAGGAAGTTCTTCAACAATCTTATCTGTATCTTTCCATATCTCAATAACACTGTTTCCAGTTGTGAATTTCTCATATAGAAGTTCTGCTAACTTAAATATATTATGCGTTCCAAATATTAGGTCAACAAAACGGTAGCTGCTTTTAATTTTCTCAACTACTGTTTCTTCCTGCATCATACAACCACATAATGAAATAATCATTTCAGGGTTCTTATTCTTCAATTTCTTCAAATTACCAAGATGTCCATATACTTTTAGATTAGCATTTTCTCTGACGGTGCAGGTATTATATAAGATAAAATCAGGTTCTTCATTTGAAGTAGTAAGCACATAGCCTATTGCCTCAAGAATACCTGTTAATTTTTCTGAATCTCTGGCATTCATCTGACAACCAAATGTCTGAATCTGACAATAAAGAGGACGTCTTAACAGTTCGCTCTTCTTACGGATTATTTCTCTGCATTTTGCCATATAGTAATATTGTCTTGCCGGTTCTTCTAATGGTGCCTCGGTTGATATATCTACTAAATCAAGGTTAATTTCGTTCATAAGTAATCCTTTCGTATTAATTTCTTTATAATATAATGCCAGAAATAAAAGTTGGTTTATAGCTTATTATCCTGACACAATTTTATAAGTATCATCTGGTATTATA
>OKWC01000098.1_pt1 | contig 16182 bp, 18 predicted proteins | sample 1606971 | NCBI WGS metagenome assembly OKWC01 (sample SAMN04414076, study PRJEB24778) | human gut metagenome | material: faecal | host: Homo sapiens
AGTCAGAGTGATTATGAGATTTCCGTCCTCGTCAATCGTTGCCGACTTAACGCCTACACCTGTAGCGCCGGTGTCACCCTTGTCACCCTTATCGCCTTGATCGCCTTTATCTCCTGTTACTTTTCCGAGATCAAGTACAGAATCATCGGTCAGAGTAATGATCAGTTTTCCGTCTTCGTCAATGACAACGGATTTTACACCGACTCCGGTGTCACCTGTATCGCCCTTTACATCTGTCACTATGACAGTAAGGAGTATATCGCTGTCTACAGTAAATGTTATTTCGTTTTTGTTTGTTTCGGAAAGCAGTTCGCCGCCGATGTACCAGCCTTGAGAATAAAGGTCGGGTCAAGTGTCACGGTAGCGGTAAGCTGTGTTCCATCAAGGAACTTGTCGCCGCTTGAGATCTTTTCTTTACCGTTTTTAACCGAAGGATACAGCCCTCAATAGTTGTGGGGAATGTAACCGTATATTCCGGTATCTTCTCGATTTTTACCGAGATGTTTGTATTCGCTTTGACAGCGCCTGTCTTATAGGTATAACTGCCGTCGTTGTTGTCGATCCACGAAGCCGTGTCTGCAAGGCGGTAGTTTTCATTCGGCTTTACTGTAACGGTGATCTCATCTCCGTAGCGAACGGTATTACCGCTTACAAAATCTTCGTTTCCGTTTTTAACAGTCATATCGGCATTTTCGATGCTGTCTACTGTAACCGTATATTGCTCGATTTCGGTGAAATACACCTGAATGTCGGTTTTGGTATCCATAACGATTTCATAGTCATACTGACTGTACAGCTTATCATCTGTCGTTACGGTGTCGACCTTGTCGTCACGGGTAATGACGAGCTTCTGCACTCTGTAATTTTCTGCCGCCTGTGCGGTAAGAACAATTTTTGTGCCGACAATAACACCCGTACCCGACTGATAACCCTGCTTAGTTGCCACTGCGCCTGTCTGATCGCCGCTTGCGGCAGAATAGGTCAGCGTCAGACGGACAGGAACATCAAATTCTGCACCGATCTCAGTGTCCTTTGTAATAGTCATAGTGAAGCTTTCGCCGCTTTGACTCTCGGCGTCGCCTGTCCATGCACGGAACTTGCAGTCTGCGTCAGCTTTGACAGTGAATGTCAGTTCACAATCAACAGGAACATACACGCTGTTGTTGTCATTCAGTTCTATAATATTGCCGTTTGCATCGGTGATCTCTATTGTACCGCCCTCTGCGGGGATATTTACCTTTACCTGCTTGCCGATCTCGGAAAGAGAAGCAAATTCTGCTTCAACAGTGTATTCTTCCGATGCCAATCTCAGAGTATAGGCGTCTGAGCCTGCGGCATCTATGGTTACGGTATTGTTATCCGCATCGGTGATCTTCCACGATTTAAGTCCGTAGCCGCTTTCCGGTACTGCGGCAAATGTTACATCATCGGTGACTGTGCCGCCGGGAGCGCTCAGCGGAGCATCTCCCACTGTCGCACTGACCGTACCTATTACCGCGCCGTCCGCCGTATATGTACCGGTAAATGTGACCTGAGCGGAAGTTACCGCACGCTTGGTCGAAACCTGAATATTTGCTTCACCGTTCAGGGTAAAGGCACATTCGATAGTTCCGTCTGCTTCCGGCGTGAATATCATTGATTCTCCGCCGTTGTCAAGCGTCATGGATACAAGCTTATACAACTCGCTCTTTGGGGTGACCTTTACCTTGATGATCTCGCTCTCGCTTATCTCATCTCCCGACTTGATCTCAACATTACCGAGATGGCGCACCTTGATGTCGGCGGCATCTTCGTTATCGACAGAGTAGTTGACCTTATAGTCTTTCTTTGCCGTTGTAACCTCGGCGATATTCGACCATGTGCTTTCATTTTCTTTGCCGTCCACCTTGCAAACGGAGGTAACAACAAAGCTAAAGTCGGTGTTGGTTTTCAGATTTTCAATGTCATAGTATGTTGTACCGGCAGAGAGCAGCTCGGAGATCTTCGTATACTCGCCGTTTTCAATGCTGTACACATAGTAGCCCTCTACCTCCGGCCAACCGGGAGTCTTGTCGGGCTGAGACCATGTAAGGCGCACTGCATCATCTGCGAACAGTTCAGCTTCCAGATCATCTACCGCAGGAGCGGGTGTGCTGACATTTGACAGGCTGTAGCCGATAAAGACAGTCTTGTTGCCTTCCTCACCATAGAGGTGCCTGAACCACTGCCCCAGCGTCCAGTCAAAGGTATACTGCGTGTAAATGCTTGCCGGGATTCCTTCCTCGGCAAGAGCCGGGCCGTCAATGTCGTTGACCGCACCGATGCATCCCTGCGAGGAGGTTTTGGTGGTCGAAACGCCCGAACCGTTGCTGTAACTCAGACTTGTTTCAAAGCCCACATCGTGCGAGAATAGGATACCGTCGCCGAACACGCCGAAGCTGATGGAGAAGTTGAAGTAAAATCCGTGAGAAATCTCCTCGGAGACCGATTTGATATTGCTCTTGGAATAGGAAACCTCATTCAGACCTCCCGCATAGCCCATACGGATAGTGTTCTGGCTGAGCTGCTGAGCGCCGAGTGCACTGTATGCGCCCCAGCCCAACTGATTGTACATATAGGGGTTGCCCTCGTTGCCGTCCAGCCAGTTTTCCGCTTCGTTGATTTTTCAAGACGGTAGTAGCAGGCTTCATCTTTGGAGGTCTTATCCGACTCCTTGGTGATGGCGCGATTGCCCTTTTTCTCCATATAGGAGTTGTATTCTTCAGCAAAGCTGTTGTAGTCGTCAATGCTCATCTGCTGATACACCGGCTGCTGCGGAATCGACAGGCTCATTGCCGTGCCATCAGACCACTCGCCGTTTTCGTCCAGCACCTCATAGCAGTAGACAAATACCGGTGTTCTTGCAACCAGTGCCGTGTTATATGCCTGCGCTTGACAGTCATGGCGTATTCGGTTTCCAGCGCTTCAGTGTAGGTCTTGCTCCATTCAAGAGAATAGCCCGCTGAAATATTTAGTTCAAAGGGGGCAAGCAGTCCGCCATAGCTGTAGGACATACCCACGCTGTAGGAAACATTTTTCGAGGAAGATTGCTCCAGCTCGTAGCTTTCGGTTATGGTATAGTCGGTCTCGTTATTTGCCGAGTCGCCCAGCGCTGCAAAGTAGGGCGCCGCCTGCATGACCGCCTTGACCTCCGGGTCGCTGTAGGCGTAGCTTACGCCCTTGTAGCGGGCGATAACGCCATCCTGGTCGCGGTCGCAGGATGTGAGCACCATCTGTGCGCCGGTGCCTTTATAGCCGCCGTCAACTTTGTCGGGTCCCCAACCGGATATTGTTGTACTAAAGCCGGTCACAGTGCCGTAATCGGTCACATTGCCTTTACTGTCTTTTTTGTCATTGTTATATACGCCGGCGATCATGCACTTTTTAAAGGAATATTCTTTGTCATTGTCGCGGCAGGAGGCAACGAACACGATCTGCTCTCGGCCTGCCGTGTTGCCGTCAAAGTTGCCGACCACGACTGAGCGCATATATTCCTCTTTTCCACCAAGGCCTTCGTCAAACTGGAATCCGCTCGTTGAAGCCTTGTTTAATTCGCCGGTAGCGGTGTTGTATGTATACAATGAGCCGTTGATAAAGATATACTCTGCGGCGTTTGCTCCGTTATAGGCAACGGCCTCGACCGCAAACTTGGTTACACATTCGTCTTCTGACCAGCCGTTGGCGGCCATGGTCTTGACCTCGGATTGTACGAATCCATTGTTCTGATTGCTGAGGAGTATGCTGTATGCAAAAGTATCTGTAATCCTCATCGACATCATAATGGGGTTATAGCCGCTTTTGCGCTGTAATGAATCTAGCTTTGCTCCGGCAACAACGAGGTCGTCGCAGCCGTCGTTGTTGAAATCACCGCAGGCAAGCCCCCCGTCGTAGACGGATGTCCATGTATTATATGTCGAGTCGTACCCGGTTACATTATTTATTGAATATTTTTTGTCAGGCAGGCTGTCTACAAAAGCCAGCCCCTCTCTTCCTGCCGGTCTTGCCGTACAGTATTTTGACCTGCGGGGTCGGGTCAATATATGCGCCTTTAGAATTGTATGACAACACTGCCAGGTCGTCTATTCTGTCGCCGTTAAAGTCGCCGACGACCATATCGACCGTCAGCTTTTTCCAATGGTTAGCCAGTGTATTATTTTTTGAGCCGTTGATGGTATCTGCAACGCCCTTGTTACCACTAAGGTTGGTTTGATAATTATTAACATAATAGTCATTCAGCAGCTCATCTCCAAGCTGATAATACCCCGGACCGTTTTCACGGCGATTCAGCATGGTAAGCTCACCGTCGGCATATTCATATTCCTTAATAAAACAGCCTGCCATCATATTGGCGGAATAATAGTCCAGATCGGTAATGCGGCGTATCTCCTTTTTGCTGTTCGCCACATAGATGATAAGGGTATCCTTGCCGTCGTTGTCAAAATCTCCGGCTACAATATCAATATATTTGTTGGAATCATAACCGTGGATTTGCAGATCTCCGTCACTGTCAAACGCCCAGTTCATTTCGCCGACAACCTCTGAGCTGCAGAGCTTGCCATCCCTTGCGTCGTATACAAAGAGATAAACATTTTTATCCCGACGGTTAAGACCAACATAGGCAGCATGGTCGTTACGACCGGTGCCGTCCGGGTCAAACGATGCGGACTGTATCAGAACGCAGTTGCTTAAATCAACGAAATTCATGTTAGGCAGCGAACTGTTGGATGCAGTACGTTTACTATATACAAAGTTATACAGGTCACTTGCCGTTCCGACATCTGCTATCTTGCCGGTAATGTGATTGGTGTAGGTTTCTAAATAAAGCAGCTCGCTTTGCTCCACCATCGCAAATGGCGGTCAACATCGTAACCGTAAGGGTTGGTTGTCTTGTCGTACCCGGCAGGTACAGTGTTTTTCATCAGCGAATTGGCTGCATCGGATGAAAAGGTCGGGCTGTCGCTGCTTGCGGAAAAACGCCGAAAGCGGCAGACAGGCAACGATCATCACAAGCGCCAGTGCTGCGCACACTGCCCGTCGGATGATAAATTTTTTGTTCATAGCTCAGGTCTCCTTTGATAATTTGGTTTTGCTGTCCGCTACGACAGCAGGATTCTGAAAGCGGATAAGCAAGCGTGGACATGATATTTCACGATACTTATACTATTATCTATTCTATCATAACAGGGGCAGTTTCGGTTGTGTCGTTTTACGCTGTATTTCGGTCGTTTACGCTGTAAACGGTCGCTCGGGCGGAATACCCCTTGTAAAAACACGGATTTTCAAGTACAATAGTATACGGATAATTTTCCACATATCAAATGCAGAAAAAATGAAATGGGGAGGTGCCTCGTCGGAATGAAAAAAACTTTACGGTGGATATGTTTAGCGCTATTCTTTGCGCTTTGCATCGGTATGCTCTGCTTTTGCAGAAATTCACGAAGCTCAATACATCCATACAATACCTTGAGTGGCAAACCGCCTACACGGTAGGAACAGACGGCACGGAAACGGAGCTGAATTATACCGTGTCGCCCGAAAAGGGAGACCGCTTTCGCCTGGAAACAGTCGTCCCGGCAAGCAGCGAATACGGCAATTTGGTATTTGAAACGGCAGGGCTGAATATGACCGTCAGCATAGACGGGAAAGAGGTATGGCAGTCGGAAACCGCGGTGCCGGAGAATGCCGTGGGTCAGACGCAGGCGATTATCCCTCTGCCGCAAAACACGGAGTGCCGCCTTACGGTTACCGGCACGGTGACTGACACAGCAAGCCTTATTTTCCCGCCGCTGCCGCGCTTTGTGCCGGTGGATGCGCAAGAAATCGAAAGCTACGCTTATGCAAACTACTACGGTATTCCTGCCGGTGCTACCGCTTTTATATCGCTGATGATTGCCGGGTTGTTCCTTTTGAGCGTGACACGCAAAAAGGCAGATTGGAGTCTGATACCGCTTTTCCTTGCCTCTGTGGGGCTTACGATGCAATGGATCACCAAAGGAATGGGACACCATTTTCTCAGCGACGGGTTGGTCGATTTTCTGAACCGGCAAGAGATCGGTATTCTGCTGCTCGTACTTTTGGTCGTTTATCTTGTGATGAACCGTCAGCGTAAATTTTGGAAATACTTAGGAATTTCCGCTATTGCCAGCGCCGCCGCATTGGGGGTTGCATACACGGTATCATTTTTCAGAAAAAGCTACCTTTTCAAATATATCGGCAGGTTAATTTCGGATGTTACGGAGCTTGCGGATTATTCGGGGCTTTTGTATTGGGTCACCGTTTGGATGGTTGCGGTGTGCGCCGTTATTTCCGCCTATGCCGTAATGCGTTCGATTATTGCACAGCAGATGGAAAGCAAAACGCTCCGTCTGCGCAACGAATTGATTATGAACAGCTATCGTGCGATGGAAAGCAAAGTGACCGACAGCGCCGCCATTCGTCACGAAATGAAGCATAAAATAATCGCTCTTGACGCATTGTATCAAAAGGGCGATATTGATGCGCTGGGGCAATTGATCGGGGATATAAAGCAGCAAAACGATCATTTGGCGCAAACGCAGTTTACCGAAAATTTCACAGTCAATACGATCCTGCAGGACGCCGCTTATCGTGCCGCCCAGTCGGACATCCGCTTTGAGGCGCTTGTTTCCGTTCCGCCGCAGCTTACCGTTGCGGAAAGCGATCTGTACGAGCTGCTTATGAATATGCTTGACAACGCACTGGAAGCCGCCGCCGAGGCGGATGCCGGAAAACGATTTGTCCGCTTTCAGATTGAAACAAAGAACGGCTTTCTTGCCGTTAAGTGTGAAAATTCGTATGCCGGCAAGCGCAGACAGGATGCGTACGGCAACTATGTCACGACCAAGAACGACGCCGAAATCCACGGCTTCGGCTTAAAGCTGATGAGCGCCGTTGCCGTGCGTTACCACAGCATACTGGATATTTTTACTTCGGAGAATCAAACCTTCACCGTTCAAACGGCGCTGAAGCTGCCGAAGAAATAAACAAAAACAAAGAAGGACACCGCTTTAAAATAAACGGAGTCCTTCTTTTTTGCTTTAAATAGCTATTGATTTATATAGCGCACAAATGCACTTTGAAAGGCTTTATAATAGGTTCTCCCCATCGGGAGCGTTTCGCCGCTTTGCAGGGAAAGCTCAGTCCGCCCGATTTCCCGTACCTCATCCAAATTCACAAGATAACTGTTGTGACAGCGTGCAAATTGCCCCATCGGAAGCTGCTTTTCAAAATCCGAAAGCGAAAAATAATAGGTGCTGTTACCGTTGCTTTGATGAATTACGATGCTGTGGTTGTAGCTCTCAATGTACCAAATATCCGAAAGTGATAAATGCACCAGCTTCTTCCCGATATGCACCACAACCGTTTTAGGTATGTAATTCAATTTAAGATCAGTGTGGATCGCGCTCGCCAAAGCCTCTCGGCGCACGGGCTTTAAGAGAAAATGGATAGCTGAACGCCGTACCCTTCGCCGAGGTAATTCTCACAGGCTGTCACAAAAATAATGGACACACGATTGCCTTTCTCTCTTAAAGAACGGGCAAGCTCCATACCCGTCATACCTTCCATTTGAATGTCAAGTATCAGCAGATCAAAAGGACAGCTTTCGGTATCCAACCGTTTTTCAAGTTCACAGGCCGAACGGAAAGGTTCAAGCCTATATTCAACACTGTCATTGGTTAAAATATCACTGCAAAGAGAACATAAATTTTCTCGTATTATATTGTCATCATCGCAAACTGCAATTCGGTATGCGCTCATTTTCTCACCTGCAAATTCGGAATTATTTTGTTTAATTATATCATATTTTCGAGCAGATTGCAACCAAGACGGCATATCGGTCGCGCATTACAGGTCAAGGATCGGCTTCGCAAACCCACAAGCAAGAATTGATGCATTTCAAAAGTGAGATATCAGAAGTAAAAATGTTAAATTAAACAAGAGCGTCTTTCAACTGAACAATACGGCAGGAAGAAAAAGACTGCTGTGCGTTTTTTATGATCACAGCGGTCTTTTCTGTATATCGAGATATCCTCGGTTATTGTTTTTCTTTCTGCTTGTTATAGCTTTTCAGTTGGGTAGTTCACTTTCTCCTGCCACCATACAGGTGGCACCTGTCAGCTTGTAGGCGCATATAAAAGGATTTGCAACAGTAGTATTTGGTGATTCATTTAAGATCACCAATATTGCAATTCTTGAGAATAAGGACAAGGGTGAGCTTTTCGTATCAATGCCAAGATACCGCTCCAATGAGCGTGATGAAAGCAATGGCGTGATCTATAAGGATGTGTGCAATCCTATCACAGCAGAGTTTCGAGAGGAACTCTATACCAATATCCTTGATGCCTATGCAAGAATTAAGGAACCGGAGAAAGAGGAGACACAGAAGCAGGACAGAACACAGGAAATGCCGGAGTTTTCCGTAACTGTGACACCTTATGAGAGGGAAGGTAGTAACATCAAAGGACTTGCACGCATTTATTTTGAAAACAGTTTCATCGTAAATAATATCAATATCGTGCAGGGTAAAGAGAAAATCTTTGTATCAATGCCTTCTTATAAGACAAAGCAGGTGGATGAGCAGGGCAAGCCAATCTATCAAGATGTCTGCTATCCGGTCACAAAGGATTTCAGGGAAAAACTCTATAATGAGATTATCTCTGAATATGAGAAAGCAAAGGATAAGAGCAACGAAAAGGCAAGAGAAAGTGCAGAGAAACATCATGGCAATCCCGATAAAGAGAAGGACAAAGAGGCGACGCCCTTTCGATAATCAGTAATCAGAGTACAGGGGCGGCCAAGGTGCCCCATATACAGAATGGAGGAAACAGAATGGATATGGAAGCAGGAAAAACACTTACCAATGAGGAGGTCATAAGGGAACTTCTCGAATTGTTAAAGAAGAATGCCATGAAAGAGCAGGCAAACGATGTATTTGAGATATGCAGCTATGTGGATGGACTGGAGAAAAAGATTGATTCCATGACGGAAGAACTCACCAATATGCAGAACCAGATAAAAGAAATGCAGGAGGATACGTTTGTCAATAATGCTAAAAAGGCATTGTCAGAAGCACAGGAGCGACTTAATGCCAGATGTGAGCAGATAAAGTCACAGGTATCTGAAGTGAAAGCACAGGTCAAATCTACAGCAAAGAGCATAGTAGATGAAGCAAAGGCAAAGGGAAGATCTGCATTATACAGGGTGTCGGAGTTCTTAGGAATTAAGAAAAGACTTTTTGATATCCGGGAAAATGTAAGAAGTGCAATCAAGACCATGGATAAGGATATAGCAAAGACAGCACTTCTTGCAAAAGGATTTCGTGAAGCAGGGCAGACAGTAGCCAATGCATTCCGTACTTTTGCTGACAAATCGGAGGTAGATTACTCACAGAAAGAGCAGAAACATCCCATTACAAAGGCGGTGCTTGCACCTATGAAAGCAGTGAGAAAATTGTTTGTGTTAATGGAACTGCATCTGGACGCTTCGATTGATAAGCTGGATAATCTCGCTATGAATGTGCAACTTGATAAGGAAAAGCATATGGAGAATGCGAAAGCACAGGAACAGACAGAGCCGGAGATGGCAGAAGCTGAGAGAGTGGAAGCAGAGATTGTATACGCACCGATGGTCGCTGAACCACAGGAGTATCAGTATAATGCAGATGCATTTGAGGCTAGAAAGACATCAGAGGGAAAGCAGGAAAAGGCAGGAAAGGCTCTGCCAAAGGTTAGTGAAGATAAAGTTAGATAAATAATAAAGGCGTATCATCAGAAATGGTGGTACGCCTTGTTAAAGTAGAAAAATTTGGATGTATATGTTATAATATTCCAATCGAACTTATTTTTTGAAATGAATGGAAGAACACTATGAGCAGGAAAAAACAAGTTAATCAGAAAATCACAGCTCTTTACTGCCGTATCTCTCTGGAGGATGGCGGCGATAATGAAAGCATGAGCATCAGCAACCAGAAACTTATGCTCCGGGACTTTGCCGAAAAAACGGGATGTTCCAGTATGAGTATTATGTAGATGACGGTTATACAGGCCGTAACTTCAACCGTCCTTCTTTTCAGCGCATGATTGCTGATATTGAGGCGGGAAAGATCGGCTGCGTCATCACCAAAGATCTGTCCAGACTGGGCAGAAATTATATTGAAGCTGGCAGCTATATTGAAATCTTTTTTCCAAAGCACAATGTACGATATATTGCCATTACAGACGGAGTGGACAGTCTGACCCGTCAGGAAATGGACATTACACCTTTTAAGAATATCCTGAACGATATGTACAGCCGGGATATTTCCAAAAAGGTGCTGGCAGGGCGTATGACCCGTTCCAGACAGGGAAAATTTTGCGGCGGACAACCGCCTCTCGGTTTGATGCGTGACCCGGAGGATAAGGGGCATTTGATCCTTGACCCGGAAACTGCGCCGGTGATTCGCAAAATCTATGATATGGCGCTGGATGGATGGGGCTGTATGCGGATCGCAAAGCAGCTTATGGATGATAAAGTCCCGATTACCAGAGTAAAGAGCAACACAGAATGTGACGTGAATTACTATTCATGGGGAAGTGCAAGAATCAGCCATATCCGGCGAACCCCTTTTTATAAGGGCGCACATCTGGTCTGCCGGACACATCAGAAAGGGATTCGCTCCAACACCTATGACATTATCCCTCGTGAGGATTGGGAAATTATCGAGGATTGCCATGAAGCAATCATATCCCCGGAAGAATGGGAGCAGGTACGGGAAATCATTGACCGTAGACCAACTATTATGAAAGGCAATTCCTGTCCTTTTTACAATCTGTTCCACGGCATCATTTACTGTGCGACCTGTGGAAAATCCATGCAGGTGCGGTATGAAAAGGTTGGAAGAACCGGAAAGAACCGTTTTACCGGCGAGATTCGGGAGCCGATTGATAAGGCGTATTATATTTGCTAGACCTACAACCGGCTGGGCAAGAATGCCTGCACCAGCCACAAGATTGAAGCCAGAGATTTATATAACCTTGTGCTGAAAGATATTCAGGAACTGGCAAAGACTGCATTCAAAGATGCCGATGCTTTTTATCAGCGGCTGAGCAGTCGGATGGAACGGCGGTATCTGCTAGATGCTTCCCAGACACAGAAGGAATGTCAGCGGCTGGAAAGCAGGAATCAGGAAATTGACGGGATGTTCCTGAGCCTATATACCGATAAGGCGAAAGGAATCCTGACTGAGCAGCGTTTTATGAAGCTGACAGCAACGCTGGAACAGGAGCAGGAAGCCAACCAGAAGCGCCTGCAAGACCTGATGTTGATGATGCGCCACTCTGACGAACAGGAAAATGAGGTCCGCACCTTCATCAAAGAAATCCGGCGCTATGCAACCATTGAGGAACTGGACGAAGCGGTGTTGAACCGACTCATCAGCAAGATTCTGGTGAGTGAAGTCAAGAAAATTGACGGACAGAAAGTACAGGAAGTCAGAATCATTTATAACTTTGTCGGAGAAATACCGGAAATTATTGTATAATAGTGAATCCCCATCTCTCAATTAACGAGGGATGGGGATTTTTATTTACGGAACACTTGCTTGGAAAACGTAAACGCTCTATAGCGAGTACCTTTTTTGCATGATAAATAGTAGACTATCTCTTTTCTTGAATTTCTAATTTATTTCGTAACAAAAAACACTTCGGGGCAGGATGGCTCGAAGTGTTTTTTGTGCTACACTTTGTTTTCACGATAAATTTTCCATATCCAAATAGACAATATTGCTATAAATGCTCCAACTAAAATCAAAAGAATATCAACGGAAATTGTATTACCTATTATTCCGAAAACAGTAATTCCTATTGTCGTAGAAATTGTAGATAATATATTTAAGTTAGCAAAAAACGCGTCCTAACATCTCTTTTTTTACATTTTCTTGTATTAAAACAGTATTTGATGTATTGAACAAAGGAAGAGATATTCCTGAGCATAGCATAAAAAGAATATATATACTAAAAATATTTGACGCCCCTAAAAGACAAATAAAACCTCCAAAAAGCAATGCTGATATTGCCATGAATTTTAGTTTATTAAACTCTTTAAAAGAACAAATCAAAATCCCGCCTAACATAGTTCCTAATGACCATACAAATTCATTGATTGCCAAAGCATTAACACTACTGCTAAATTTAAGATTTACCAATACTGGCGTTAAAAAAGCTGGTGCTGACATAAAGAAATAAAAAAGCAAATAAAATAAAATCAATCTTCCTAAGAAAATGTGCTGCTTGAAATATTTTACTCCCTCCAAAAAATCAGACAGTGTACTTGTATCCTTGTTAGAACTTATTGTGTTCTTATATTTTAGCTTTAATAGTACAATAATCGCCAATAGTGCTGTGATACAGTCAATAAAGAGGGTATGTCCAAAATCCATTACATTTAATAAAACACCTGCCATAGCAGGAGATAAAATATTGATTGCTGATGAAGCAGTAGCATAGATTCCATTTATTTTTGTTAATTTTTCTTCAGGGCAAATCAGCGGTAAAAAGGCGTGTTCTAATGGTGTTTGTATTCCTGAACCAACCGATCTCAACGCACAAGCACCGTATAGTAGGTATAATGAATCAAAACCATTTATAAATAAAATTGCTAGTATCAATGTAGAAATACCAGTAATCGTATCGCCTATTATAATTAGATTTTTTTTGTTGAATTTATCCCCCCACGTTCCTGAAAACATAGAAATAACAATCTGCGGCATATAAGTACAAACTATAGATATTGCAAGAGCCATTGTTGATGATGTTTTTAGTGTTATATACCAAACAATAGAATAAGACACTATGGCAGAGCCAAATAAGGAGATTATTTGACTGGTAAGAAAGACTGAAACACGCGTTAAACTTTTATCTTTCATTTTCCACCTCTCCCTCTAAATTTATAACTTTTTCATTTTGCGTACTTTTATAATATCTTTGCCAAAATCCAATTTGTCGCATAGAATTTGACTATTTTTATCATAACACTTTTGTTTAGTTTTCAGTCGTTTATAATCGGTAGCATAGCAATATATGCACCCATTCAAACAGGTATGATAAGCACCTATATCAACACTTTCTGCACAAAGACAGTTTTTTCTTTGTCCAGTCGCCTTTTTTAATAGTAATGGGCGATTACAGATTTCTTCTAATAGAACACTGTCAATACAAGCACCTTTAGTTATTCCAAATTTCGTCAAATCATAATTTTCGCAACAAGTCTTTATCGGAAGTTTTATACTTTGCGCCTATTTCTCCAAACGCTTGTGCAAGATGTGTTATTTCATCTGTACTTAATTCGTATAACCTATATCCTCTATTTTTCTGGTATAAATCAATAAAGCTAATAACAACATGATTTACTGCCGTATATAACAAACTACACATTTCTTCAAATAGTTCAATATGCCGATTTACAGTATAAGTATCATTAAGTAAAATAGGATCATATCTCCATACGATTCGTTTTTTTTCGATTTTTTCGGATAATTCCAATACATTTTTTATAATGTCGCTTTTATCAGATATATTCTTTTCAAGAGTATTATCGTATGGGGTAATGGTGTACTGGAACATATACATATATCCCATACGATTTAATTCCTCTAAATAGTCCATAAATGGTACTGCATTTTTAGTCCAAAAAACAATACACTCAATAAAATCTGGCGAAAGATTTATCTGGCTAACCTGATGAAAATTCATCGGATTCCTAGTCATAACATATTTGTCACGCAACCGATTCATAAACCATTCTGGATAGCAGCCCGGAATATCCGTTCTCCTTGACACGGATAATATCATTTCTTTCTCCTCTAGTTTTGTAAAATATTTTTGGAATTGAGTTTTTCAATCATACTTTGCGCTGAATTAAAAAACTCGATTTCAACATTTTTCCGTTTATCAATATATTTTCCCTCATATAGAAAATTTTTTAAACGACAAATCATTTCGCTGCTATCTTCCAAAACCCATATAGGTATATTATTAAGGTATGCAAGGGTTATTTCGTTTAATGTGCCATTACACCCACCTATAACAATAAGAAGGTCGCTGGACTTTACAGCCAATACACTTCGCCCGTCCCAACCCATTTCAGTCGCCACGCGAAAAGTAGCTGGTTCATGTCCGCCTTCACAATGCCCCTCATTACTATATGCAATACTTATTCCGTTTACAGCTAATGCTCCATGCGTAGCAGAATTAGGGATTCCTGTTCCTCCGCCAGTAATTATTATATGTTTTTTTTCGGCGGCAACTTTAGCAATTTGAAACGCTGAGGACAACAAGTTTTCATTTGTTTCGTCCCATGCTCCGGCTATCATAATTTTCATTCTTTCTCCTCCAACTCAGTAATCAAACGGCTATGACCGTTTCCGTCCGTTCTCGCTTTCATTTTCAAAAGCCTATCTAACTTTTCTGATGTTAATTTAATAATATCAATATCGTATGCCACACAATTTCCTAATAACAAAATCAGTAAATCGGCGTGTTCTTCTTTAAAATTAGGTTTTTGCTTTGTGAGAGCGTCACAAATCTCGCCTAATTCTTCCATAAGCAACGCCATTCTAAAATACTTATCTTCCCCACCGTTATTCTTAAAATCATTTTGTATGTGTAATAATCTTACTTTTTCTAAAAGCTGCTCCATTTTTACTTTCCCTTTCTCAATGCGAATAAATAATGATTATAGTCTTTACTAATTCCTAATTTTTTCAATTCGACAAGTTCAAAAGGAGAACTTTCGATTAAGTCAACCATTTCCGCACAAGTCTTATACATAGCAGGGGCGCCATGTTCATACTTTATACTATGTGCATTAAAATCTGCGTTATTAGCTAATATCTTCATATTTGGAATCAAATCCACAAGTATAAACATTCCACCGTTGACTAAACACTCTGCAATTTTTGAGAGAAGAATGTCCTGCCCTTTTACGCTATGGAACATAAATGCTGAATATACAAAAGCATATTGTTCGGTATATAAATGTTCATCTGCACTCCCTAAATACAAATGATTATATACTGCCTTTTCTTTTGATCTTTTCAACATTTCCGAAGATATATCTAAGCCGTCAATTTCTGTGCTTGGCACAAGACTTTTTTACACGTTCTCCTAATACTCCTGTTCCTACACCTAATTCTAAGATAGATTTTTTATCCATAGACTTGTCATAATATGAAAGTATTGTCTTTGCTAACTCATTATAGCTATATCCTCTTAAATCTAATTTAGGAACAACATCACTTTCATATGTAGTTGCCCAATCATCAAACGCACTTTTTACTTCTTTGTAGTAATTCATAATATCTCCTTTCTGCTACAAGGCATACAATTTATTTCTTTTTAAGTGTTATGTAACTATAATTAAAATCTACTGACAAAGTTTCCTCTTTGCTAAATAGATTTTTGAATACAGTAATTAGCTTTAGTGCATATTCGTATTCGCCTTTATAATTGAATATTTTCTGTAAACTACCAATGGCATAAAGAAACATAAAATACTCGTATAGTGAATTAAATGTGGCAAGGCTATTAACGTGCTGTATTTCGACTACTTGTAAAGGCAAATCTTTTATATACTCGTAGATCATCGAATCATAAATTCTACCTAACAAATCTGTAATAGGATTAAACGGCAAAATGCTTTTCTGATAACCGTCATTTGGTGTCATTATAATAATGACTCCATTTGGATTTAAGTAACCAGCTAATTTTTTCAAAACTTGCTCTCTTGATACAATATGATGTAATACCTGTTTCATTACGATAATGTCATATTTATTGTCATCAATAAAATTTTCTACACTATCATTTATTAACCGAACAGGATTTTTAAATCTTAATGTATCTATTTGCTGGAGCATATCGCTACTCATTTCAACTCCAGTTAATTCAATGCCAAAAGTTAGTGCGTCAATCTGACTTAACAATTTTCCAGTCCCACAACCAACTTCCAAAATCTTTGATGTTGAGGTTATATATTTCTTGATTGTAGGAATCATCATATTATCATTACCGTTAAGGCTGTTAATATAGCGTGACTTTTTTCTCCCATTCTTCGGCTATATTACCTGAAAATACAGATTGAACATCAGAACTATCAAACATAAAAATTCCC
>OKWC01000099.1_pt1 | contig 16151 bp, 16 predicted proteins | sample 1606971 | NCBI WGS metagenome assembly OKWC01 (sample SAMN04414076, study PRJEB24778) | human gut metagenome | material: faecal | host: Homo sapiens
TTGGATGAATCCACGGTACATCCCGATACGGATGCGATAATAGATGCCATATCACATGCCAATGTGGCAGGAATTGCGGACAATTTATGTAACGTGCTGGAAACGGTTACCGTGGCTAAATATCCGCAGATTGGTGAGATTAAGAAAGTCATGATTGAAAAAGGAGCGCTTAATTCACTTATGAGCGGCAGCGGTCCTACGGTATTCGGAATATTTACCGATTACGAAAAGGCTAACATCTGATGCATCAGGTAGTCTTAAGTGTTCAGCTGGTGTAACATAACATAAGAAATCTGCACCATTAGCGGCAGCTATTGCTCCACCGATTGCTGATGTGATATGGTCATATCCGGGTGCGATATCAGTTACTAAAGGTCCAAGTACATAGAAAGGTGCTTCGTGACATATTCTCTTCTCAATAGCCATATTAGCAGCTATTTCGTTCATTGCCATATGTCCCGGTCCCTCGACCATTACCTGCACATCTTTCTCCCAGGCTCTTTTAGTCAGATTGCCTAACTCAATTAATTCAGCAATCTGAGCGGAATCTGTACTATCCTCGATACAGCCTGGTCTTAATGCATCACCAAGACTGATTGTAACATCATATTTTCTAAATATTTCCAAAACTTCATCATAATATTCATAGAATGGATTTTCATTACCGGTCATCTCCATCCATGCAAATAATAATGAGCCGCCTCTTGAAACAATATTCATTAATCTGCCTTCACGCTTAAATGTTTCAATGGCTCTTTTATTAATTCCTGCGTGAATAGTCTGGAAATCTACGCCCTCTTTTGCATGTGCTTCCACAACTTTAAGAAAATCTTTAGCTGTAATCTCTAATAAATCTTTCTCTAAATATCCGATTGCATCATACATTGGAACTGTACCAATCATTGCTGGCGAAATCTTAATAAGTTCATTTCTGAAAGTATTAGTTTTACCGTAATTGCTAAGGTCCATAATGGCTTCACAACCGAAATCAATAGCCATTTTAACTTTTTCCATCTCCATGTCATAGTCTTTCATATCACCTGATATACCGAGGTTTACATTTATCTTAGTTTTTAAGCCTTTTCCGATTCCCTCAGGTGATAATGATTTATGATTAATGTTAGCAGGAATAACTACCTGTCCCTTCGCCATAAGTTCTCTAAGTTCATCTGCATCAATATTTTCCTTAGCTGCAACAATTTCCATCTCAGGTGTTATAATTCCTTTTTTAGCTGCTTCCATCTGTGTACTATATTCTCTCATTGATTTTTCTCCATTTCATACTTAATTTTTTTTAATAAATCTCTGTACTAAATTTCTTGATTAACTCCCGTTTATAGAAGATTTCTTATCTGCTATAAAAACTATATGTCTTATGCTATCATTTCTTTAAAATCATATATGAATTTATCACTTAATTCTTTCATTAGCTGCTGATTTTCCCTTGTATGTGAATCATATACACCAATTGCCATATATCCACCTGCCTTAGCACCTTTGATGCCTGCTAAAATATCTTCAAAGACAATACAGTTACTTTTAGATATTCCCATTTTATCAGCTGCTTTATCATAAATATCAGGAAACCCTTTTCCACGACTTACTTCTTTAACGGTTGTAATATTCTGAAAATAATCAATTATGTCATTATTAGATAATACAGGCTCTACAAGTCTCATATCTGAAGCAGTGGCAACTGACATAAGCTTATTATTATCTCTAAGATAACTAAGATACTCTTTAACACCATCTTTCAATCTGACATGATATGAATATGCTTCTATTGCCATATCATACCATTCTTTGATAATTTCATCTCTGCTTTCTTTAAGATTAAATCTCTTAATTGTATAATCGGCAGTTGCCTCAAATCCCATAGGTGTTATTGCTTCCATATAGTCTTTAGGTACATCGAAACCTCTTTTACCTAAGAAATCTATATCTATCTGATTCCACACACCCATAGAATCAATTAAGGTTCCGTCCAAATCAAAAATAAACTATAGTAATTGCGATAGTTATGTCGGTGTGCGTTGTATCTGCTACCGCACTTCTTTCAAGCACGGAGCAGAACGTCAGAAAAAGCGATATGCTGACTTCTCTCGGACTTATCCGTGTGATATATGAGGACGAAACCGACCACGACTATGACCTTGCGAACAGATTAAGCTCACTTGTCGGAAACGCCAGAGTGAGCTTTATCAATAAGGACGGAACTGTATTTGTAGACACCTATATCGACGGTGAGCCGGACGATAACCACAGCACCCGTGAGGAGATAAAGCAGGCAGAGCTTACAGGAAGCGGAGTAGCCGTAAGATATTCAAAGACGCTCGGCAAAAATCAGATCTATGCCGCTATGAAGGTCAAGGACGACGATATAATCAGAATAAGCTACAATATAAACAGCTATATGGATTTTGCGTCAATGTTCATAGCGCCTATGCTGATAGCTGCCGCAATAGGCATAATAGCAGGGCTTATAGCGGTGAGCAGTGTTGCCCGCCAGATAATGAAGCCGATAAACAGCATATCAAAGGCTATGAGCGGCATGAAATATGTCGGTGACGAAAAAATCTCTGCGGAGCTTGAGGAGATACCGTCGCATAAGTATCCCGAGCTTGACGAGTTTGTCACAATGTTCAATTTTATGCGTAAAAGCATACAGGATAATATGAAGACGCTTGAAGACGAGCGTGAAAAGGAGCGCTTCATACTTGAAAGCCTTCAGGACGGTGTAATTCTTTACGATAACGATCTTTCGGTAATTTCAATAAACCGTGCCGGGCTTAAGCTGCTCGGTGCTTCTGATGAAAACGGTGCTTCGACCGTACCCGAACTTGCAAGAAAGCCCGAGATAATCAGCGGAGCGGAAAAAGCGGCAAACGAAGACAGGACGGTAACTATAGAAAGCACCGTTGACGGCAGGATCTTGCTCGTGCAGGTATTCCCCGTATCCAAAAGCGGAATAGATGCAATGCACGGCGGACTTATGGTTATCCGTGACGTTACCGACAAGCGTATGTCCGAACAGCTAAAAGCCGATTTCTTCGCAAATGCCGGTCACGAGCTGAAAACGCCGTTGACGGCAATTTCGGGCTTTGCCGAGCTTCTTGAAAACGGACTTGTGCCTAAGGATAAGAAGGACTATTACATCGGAAAAATTCTTACCGAAGCCAAGAGAATGTCAACAATAATCAGCGACATTCTTGAAATATCCTCCCTTGAAAATAAGACCACAGCCGAGGAAGTGACCGACTGTAAGCTGTCCGAGATATGCACAGCGGTAAAGGAATGTCTGGAGCCTGCGGCTTCTGCCAGAAATGTCACGATAGAACTGTCCGGCGACAGCTTTACCGTCCGTGCCGCATACAAGCACATATACGAGCTTGTCGAAAACATAGTCAGCAACGCTATAAAGTACAACAAGGACGGCGGCAGGGTTGAGATAACGCTTCACGATGTGGGCGAGACAGGCTGTATCTATGTAAGGGATAACGGTATAGGCATCCCTAAGGAGTCGCTTAATCGTGTATTTGAGCGTTTCTACAGAGTGGATAAGGGCAGAAGCACCAAAGAGGGCAGTACCGGACTGGGCCTTTCCATAGTAAAGCATATCGTCAACTGCTACGGCGGCACGGTAACTCTTGACAGCGAACTTGGCAAAGGCACTCTTGTCTGCGTAAGACTGCCTGTTGCAAAGAATATTTCGGAGTAAAGCAACATACAATCATACGCATATTCAGACCCCATTATTTTCTTTTGTTCAAAACGAAGAAAATAATGGGGCTGTTTTTTACATTTTAGCAAAATTAACAGAAATTTTGCAAAAATCAAATTGACATTGTATAATTTTGATGATATAATAATTACATTAAACTGCCTTTTTGTGTATAATTCTACAGTTTTACCGTAAATGCGACAGCTTATATAATTTAATATAATTCGTGGCTTCACACAAAAACGATGGTTTTATTGCACTGTTTCACAGTAATATAATATCATATGAATATCCGTTGCAAAATATAATTCATAAACGGATTTAAATAAAGGAGGAACCGTTATGGCATTTATTGACGTGGTGGAATGGTCCCCACAGGACAATGCGGAATTTGCATATCGCTTTCCGCACAGCAATCTCAGTACATATACTCAGCTTATAGTACATGAGTCGCAGGAGGCTGTACTTTTTTCAAAAGGACAGATACTCGGAAAATTCGGACCCGGAAAGCACACCCTTTCCACTCAGAACCTTCCGTTATTAAGAAATCTGTACGGCATACCCTTCGGCGGAAAGAATCCGTTCATGGCGGAGGTCTGGTTCGTAAACAAGGTAGCTCCGCTCAACATCGACTGGGAAACATCTTCGATGAGATTTATGGATCCCGACTACGGACAGATGCTGCCGCTTGTGGCAAAGGGAAGATACGGTCTTAAGGTGACCGATGCCGAGCGTTTTTCTGGTAAACTGGTGGGAACACTGCGTTCTTTCACCTCTGCAGAGCTTACCGATCATTTCAAGGGAGCTATGATTTCCAAGACGAACTCGACTATCGTTGCATTTATGACAGCCAACCGTGTCGGCATAAATACAATAGCTATGCACCTTGACGATCTTTCAAGGTTCATAAAACAGCCTATGGCTGAGTTCTGGGAGGAATACGGTTTTGAACTGGCAGGCTTCTATATCACTGAGGTAAATCTCGATACCTCGTCTGCCGAGGGTCAGAAAATCGCAGAGGCTATGTCGGATCGTTCCGCACAGGCTATCGCCGGCTATACATGGCAGCAGAAACAGTCGTTTGACGTTGCCGGAAAAGCAATGGATAACAACTCTTCTATGGGTATTCTCGGTGTCGCTATGATGACAGGTGCGTTCTCAGGAAACAATTCTATGGGCAGCGCTATGATGCAGCCTCAGCCCGTTCAGCAGTTCGGCGCTCCTCAGGGTATGGGTTACGGTGCTCCTCAGGGTATGGGCTACGGCGCTCCTCAGGGACAGGGCGTGCAGAGAAGAGAGGTATTCTGCTCCAACTGCAGTAAGAAATTCTCCACCGAGTCCGCCTTCTGCCCTTATTGCGGCAACAAATACAATCCCTGCCCCATGTGCGGAGCCGATAATTCGCCCAACGCAACAAGATGTGTAACGTGCGGCTCGGTACTAAGTCAGAATGCCGTTAACGAAAACGTCTGCCCGAAGTGCCACAAGCCTGTTCAGCTCGGACAGAAGTTCTGCCCTGTCTGCGGAAATAAACTGCAGTAATTGTAGGGAGGTAATTATGAAAAAACGTAATTCGTCCGTATTCGGTTTGATCGCTTTTGCAGTCGGCACATTGATAATAGTGCTTGCCTATATACTTCTGATGCCGCTGTTCTCGTTCAATCCGGTGGCATACACCTTTTCATTCGTAAGCATTTTATTGACATATATTTTGTTTTTCCTGCCGATGTTTTTCGGCCCGTTCACAGGCGATGTCGCAGGCACTGTTCTCGGAGGAATGTTTTATTATCGTGGATTGACGATATATGCGTTGCTTTCGGCTGTCAATATTGCGCTGGTATTTGTCTTTATGCCGCTTGCGGTTTCGATAATAATACAGTGCATAGCTCTGTTTGTTCTTCTTTTGTGGGCTTTTCTCGGACAGGTCACGAAGGAGCATATAGACGACTCTCTCCGTAACGAAGAGGTAAAGAAGTCCGTTGTGACGGAGCTTCGTAACAGAGCTGCAAAGCTTACTGCAATGACATCTTCTCTCGAAAGCGAAAACAAGATCCGTGCAAATGCAAGAAAGATCGAAGAAAATATGCGTTACCTTTCTCCGAGCGATAACCCCGAGGCCCGTGAGATTGAGCTGCAGATGCTCGCAAAGCTGAATGCGATATTAAACGATCCGCTTCTTACATCGTCGGCAGGAGCCGAAAATGCGTCACTCAGCGGCAAGTTCAATGAGTTTGATGTTCTTTACAAAGAACGTAAAAGTATATTATAAGAAAAGAGGATTGAAGATATGACAGGCAAGGTATTCAATACATCTTCCAATATTTATCAGGATCAGGCTAAAATTCTTTTTGATTATTATAAATCCGCCGCAGAAACCATAGTAGCGGCGGAAATGCAGGAAGAGCAGAACATGAAGGATCTGGTCATGCAGAAGAATCAGATGATAGATGCTCGTGACAAGGCGAAGAAAATGTCAACGATTATGTTCTGTCTGCTCATCACCTTCCCCGTAGGCATAGCACAGCTTCTTAAAAGTAAGAAATATCAGCAGGAGGTAGACCGCTTTGACGGCCTTATTGCCGAATGCAACGAACGTCACCGCAATATACGCAGGGACTATAAGGTCGAAAAGATCGGCGTTGTTTATGTTCCTGTTGCGACAAAGGTTCCGTTCGAGGATAAAAGCATTGTGCTTGATCATACAGGCTGCGTGGAAGACACCGACTTCAAGCTCAATATCCTCAATCAGCCCGATGATTTTCAGGATTCCGTTCAGCAGCTTTCCGATGCGCTTGAAACCATTCCCGTTGTCGAAAGCAACAGCTTGGCAGAAAGCGTCAACACCTCAGACTACTCCACATCTATACAGAACGTTACACTGTACGACTATATGGGAAATATAGACCGTCAGGTAAGAAATATCAGCTTCCTGCTTTCCGACAGCAGCAACGCCTCCGTAAGACTTCCTATCGTCAGCCCCGACAGCAGGGATTCGGAATATCTGCATGAATATTCGACCACTGACATAGGCGCACACGATTCGATCAACGTATTCGATGTTGACTTTGAAGAGCGCCTTGAAAAGTTTGCTTCGCTCAACGCTCTGAAGGATCAGATAAAATCGACCGGCGACTCCGACAGCAACGAGTACATCAAGCGCCTTATGAAGCGTCTTGCAGACTCAGTACAGATGCTTACAAAATCAAAGATTTCCTCGCAGAGCAAGCTTGCAAACTATACATCCTCCATATTCAACCTTGTTCTGAAGTCAGGATATACTCAGTACTCACCCGCTCTTGAAGCGGAAGAGATCGAGAGAGCCAGAGCCGAGAGCTTTTTCGATTATCATACCGCTGTCAACGATTATGTTCCGTTTAACCTCAAGGCAAGCTCGCAGGTAAAATACGAGCTTTTCTCAGACAGCTGGATTGCCGAGGACGGCTCAAGAACCTCTATGCCGTTTGGTATGCACCAGATTGACGAAGAAATATTTATGCCTGTAATAGCCGCTCTTATGGAAGAAAACCGTGTAGAGCGTCTGAAGATATATAACAACATAGACGATCAGAAGAGAATGTATGTCGAAAGATGGAAGTCCGAGATAGGCAACTACTTCAGAGATAACCGTAAGACTGCGGACGATCTGATTACTCATATGCGTGAAACGTATGCAAGCTATATGAATGCATACAATATGTATCAGTCACTGGTTAAGACCAGCGATTCCATGAAGCAGGGCAAAATATGGCTGAAAGCATCTCGAACAGCGAGGTTGCCGAAAACGATGCCCAGGCAGAGATGATTGCAGGATTTGAGGCACAGGCAAATCAGTGCAATCAGCAGCAGGAAGAATTTGCAGACTTTATGGATCGTGTAAACGAAAGCATAGACGAAAGCACAAAGCAGTTCGAATATATAGAATATTACGAAGGCTCTCTGAGAGATTCTATGGCGCATGATACGGCAATAGCTTTCTCCGACATCAATTCGCTCGATATGCGTCACAGAAATCTTGTCGGCGTAAGCCCGTTTGTTGCGGATAAGGCCGTACTCCTCCCCGAACCTGTCGTAAGCCCCGATGTATATGACAATCTCGGCAAGGATCTTGTCCGTATGGTCAACGATAATATCGGATCGCCTTATTCTTCCGCCCCGCTTTACGGCAATCCCACCGATGACAGCGGTAACGTTGCTGAGGGCAGCAATATGTACGACTCACTGCTTGACGAAGCTTCCGTTGCACCCGGCTTTGTTCAGCCGGAGCAGGATACATCTTCCGCCGAAGCTCCGGTAAATGATGCTTCCGTTACCGAAGATACAAACGGCGCATCACAGGTGCAGGAAGGAACCGAAAACTCCGCCTCACAGCAAACAGATCCCTCAACGGATACAAATGAGGAGGGATAAGTATGGCTGAATTTGATTTTGTTGTTGATACAACACCAATGGCTGAAACAGTTTCGTCCGTCTCCAATCACGTTACGGCGACCACTGCGGCTGTTGTTGCGATGCAGACAGCGGTAATAGCCTCTGAAAAAGCGTCTGCCAAAAAAATATGCAACAACGTTGACGCAGGCTTCCACAGCCTTATCCGTTCTCAGCTGTCTATGAAAATATCGGTTGCGTATACCGAAATGCAGGCAAAGCTTGCGTTACTTCTTGAATACAGCAAGACGCTCAGAAAAACAAGGGATCGTATGGAATCGGATTTCAACCGTGTAAAAAGACAGTATTCCCAGATTTTCAAAGGCCTTGACAAAGCACTGGCAAACCGCATATCACAGCTTGACAAGAATGCCGTTGCAATAAGCGGAACCAGACAGAAGACAATACTCGGTATGTTCGAGCATCACATCCCGGAGGTTATCGTAACGTCCGGCGAGGTAGATAATACGAAGCAGAAAATTGCGGTTTCCAGGATTAAGGAAAAGACCGCAGGATCGCTTGACAATCTTTCGGGAAAGGTGAGCGAGAATCAGCTGTACAGATCTCTTATGGATACAATGCTGGACGACAGCAGCACCGAAAAAATGACTCAGGAATATATACCCGTGATATATTCCTCAAAGCAAAGCTCGCTGGTAGAGGATTCGTATGTGCTTAGCCTGAACTTCCCCGACTATCTTTCCGAGCAGGCAAAGAACAGCATAAGCCTTAATATCCTTAATCGTGAAGACTTGTTTAAAGATGATAAGAAAAGCGATTTTGAAAAAAGCACCATATCCGATGAATTCCAGTCTCTTATTTCATCATCGGCGGTAGACCGCAGAGTTGCTGAGCAGATGATGAGGCTGTTCCGACAAGGAGGCTGCTGATGAGTTATATTCAGACTTTTTCAAGTGTGCTAAACGTGTCGGGTTCGGTGACCGTACATTATCCGCCGAGCGAACACGGCGGCACGGTAACGGAATATTATCAACAGAACGTTCCAGTAAATATGAATGTCACAGTAAACACTGCGCCATTCGATCAGAGCGTTCAGTCCGCAAATTATCACGTTGACGGTCTTACTGCGTCCGTTGCGGCGATGAATGCGGCAAATTGTGCGGCCATCGCCGAATGCTCCGAACAGGTTTCCGACGGCATAATAAGCGGATTCTATAATCTGATCCGTAATGATATTTCCACGAAGAAAGCCGAAACAAACACATTGCTCCAGACAAAGATGGCACTTTTGCTGGAACACTCAAAAGCTGTTACTTCTATGCACAGCAGAATGCTCAAGGATTTTGAACGTGAGAAGGCTAAATACAGTGCCGTTATTTCCGAGCTTGACAAAGAGCTTGAAAGACGTGTTACCGAGCTTAATAAGCCTGCGTTCAGAATAGGAAAAAAAGTAAAGCAGGAGCTTCTGGTAGCGCCATTCTTGTCGGCGGCTGCCGAAACCGCCGATTCGCTCGGCAGTCATGGCGGTTCGGGAGAAAAGATAGCGATAAGCGGCATAAGGGAAAAGGTTTCCGGAGTTTTGCAAAGACTCGGAGATCTGCTGTTCAATAATCTTCATTACCGTGAAGAAATGCGCAATGCCTTATGGAACAGGAGCGTTGAACAAGACGAACAGCAGGCTTATATACCTGTTGCATACTGCGTTTCGGAAGGTCTGGAAAACAGTCAGGTAGTCAGCAGATGCTTTTCGTCTGACGTTACCGGAAAAGAACGGATCCTTGAGGCGACAAGTACATATTTAAAGGAAAACGGCAATGTAAGCAGACCGATACCGGACGATGAGCTGAATCTGATAGAGCAGGCTTTTTCAAATATGGTACAGGATAATTACACAGGATTATCCGATCGTAATGAATTTCAGGAACGTGTTTATTCCGAAATGCTTAGAATGTGGAAATCAGACTGCCCTAACATCAAACAGGTTTAATACTTGATTCAGGAGGAACAAATGAATACTTTAAACGAGATCAGATTTGACGATAAGGATCTTTTCTTCAATGACAATATTGTGAAAACAAGCATTCTTCCGCAAGGCACAAAGGACTTGAAAAGAAATATAAAGGTACAGGCGAATTCTGTTTTTGAAGGAAGCGTTTTCGGCAATAACGTTGAGATAGAAGACGGCGGCGTAATATTCAAGGGTGCGGTATTTGCTAACACCGAGCTTCATGTCGGCACCGATATATCCGGTACGGTAAAATTCAACAAGGCCGTTGCCGGTGCGCAAAGCATAGCGGCTCTTGTGGTGAAGGGCAGGGTGCTTTTCTGCTCCGATGTCAACGCACCGACCGTAAGGCTTAAAAACTGCTATATAGGCGGCAGCGTTTTCGGCAACGAGGTATATCTTGAAAACTGTGTTGTACTTGGCGGCGTGTTCGCAACAAAGAGCGTCAACATCATAAACAGTGTATTCGGCACATTCAATGCGCCCTGCATCGAGATTTCAGGCGTGAATTATATGCTGTATCCTGCGGCGTTTTCAATCGAGCCTCTTGCGTTTTTACCGCAGACAGAGCTTTATAATATTTCTATGGCACATCTCGGAGCCTTGTATAAAGGCGAGCCGGAAAATGAGAATACCGGCAAGATCCGTATGGATATTGACGACGATCATCAGCGTACAGTATTGCTTGACAATGATGACGGCTCGACAACGACCGTAAACAGCTACTCTGTTTCGGGCAGAGTGCTTGTAGCCGATCTTATAGATTTCGAGAAGCTCGAAAACCATTTCCTTATCGGTGCAGGAGCGCTTAACAGCCAGATTCTCAAAGCGTATTCGCTTACAAGGGCTGACGGCGAGAAAAAGGAGCTGACCGTAGAGAATATTGCAGACTTCTTCTTCAAGATAATTTCGGGTGCCGTTCAGATACAGGACATCAGCGGAGAAATCAGCTTCAATGATCTTAAAAAGGCATTTGAATAATAGAAAAACGCCTGAAGGCGCAAAGATGCGTGTTTTCAGCACTTTATAGCCTGCCTGTGTGAAATTTACGGTTGCCGACGCTTGACACAGCGTTGCATTTATGATACACTAAACATATAATGAAGTATAAGTGCAAAGACCGTGTATGGCAAGAGTAACCGGGAAAAAGTTTCACAGAGAGCCGTGTAAGGTGAAAGACGGCAGACTGATTTACGGTGAAGTGCGGCTGTACGGATTTTTTATCCGGGTCGGCAGAGGGAACGTTAGACTTATCAGTATCTCTGCCCGTGTAGTCTGCGTTAAAGACATAAAGGGAGTGTAAGCTCCAAAGCGAAGTGGAACCGTGATAGAAATATCGCCTTCGTCTGTTATGCAGACGAGGGCGTTTTTATTTCGGAGAATGGGTAGGAAACATATGTTCGATAAAATTAAAGCGGATATAAAATCGGTCAGAGAACGAGATCCTGCCGTAAAGAGCGATCTCGAGGTGTTTTTCCTGTATCCCAGCTTCAAGGCTGTAAGGGCATACCGCAGGGCACATAAATGGTACCTTAAAAAGCACTATTTCATCGCAAAGGTGGATATCACAGCGTGCTTTGCGGAAAACGGGTATAGAGATACACCCAGGCGCAACGATAGGAAAGGGCTTGTTCATCGATCACGGAAGCGGCGTTGTAATAGGCGAAACTACCGAGATAGGCGACTACTGCACGCTTTATCAGAACGTAACGCTCGGCGGTACGGGTAAAGATACCGGTAAACGTCACCCCACGCTCGGCAATAATGTAATGGTAGGCTCAGGAGCGAGGGTTCTCGGTCCTTTCAAGGTGGGCGATAACGCAAAGATAGCCGCAAATGCCGTTGTGCTGTCGGAGGTACCGCCTAACTCAACTGCGGTCGGCGTTCCTGCAAGGATAGTCCGCCGTGACGGTCAGAGGGTAAATGCCTGCGACCTTGACCAGATACACATTCCCGACCCTGTGGCACAGCAGATATGTGCCTTGCAGAGCAAGCTTGAAACAATGCAGAGCGAGATAGATCTGCTAAGAGAAGAACTTAAAGAAAACAATATTAAATAAAAGCGAGGATAAGAAAATGCAGTTATATAATTCACTGTCACACAAAAAGGAAGAATTCGTGCCGAATGTTGAGGGCAAGGTAAATATGTACACCTGCGGACCTACCGTGTACCACTTTGCGCACATAGGAAATCTGCGCAGCTACATTATGGAGGATGTGCTTGAAAAGTACCTGCGCTATGTCGGTTACGATGTAAAGCGTGTAATGAACATTACCGATGTAGGACATCTGACAAGCGACGGTGACACGGGCGATGACAAGATGCTGAAGGGCGCAAAGCGTGAGCAGTAAGACGGTTATGGAGATAGCGAAGTATTACACAGACGCTTTCTTCGAGGACTGCACGAAGCTGAACATCAAGCGTCCCGACGTTGTAGAGCCTGCAACGCACTGTATCGCAGATTCATCAAGGTGATTTCTTCCCTTATCGAAAAGGGCTACGCTTACGAAGCAGGCGGAAATATCTATTTTGATACCTCCAAACTCGAAAAGTATTATGTTTTCAACGATTTCAAGGAGGAAGACCTTGCGGTTGGTGTTCGTGAAGGCGTTGAGGAGGACGGTAACAAGAGAAACAAGGCTGACTTCGTTCTGTGGTTCACAAAGTCAAAGTTTGACGATCAGGAACTCAAGTGGGACAGCCCGTGGGGAGTAGGCTACCCCGGCTGGCATATCGAGTGCAGCTGCATAAGTATGAAGCATCTCGGTGAATATCTTGACATTCACTGCGGCGGCATCGACAACGCATTCCCCCACCACACAAATGAGATAGCACAGAGCGAGGCTTATCTCGGTCATAAGTGGTGCAACTACTGGTTCCACGTTCACCACCTCAATACAAACAGCGGCAAGATGAGCAAGTCAAAGGGCGAATTCCTTACGGTATCCCTGCTTGAAAGCAAGGGCTACGACCCCGTGATATACCGTTTCTTCTGCCTGCTGTCACACTACAGAAAGTCGCTCGTATTCTCTTATGAGAATCTTGATAATGCGAAGGGTGCATACGAAAAGCTGGTCGCTAAGATAGCACAGCTTTTAAAAGCGGAGCAGGGCGAGGTTGACAAGGCGGCTTACGATAAGCTCCGTGAGGGCTTCACCGCCGCTATGGACAACGATATAAACACATCGCTTGCAATCACTGCGCTGTATGATGTATTGAAGGCTGACACAACACCCACAACAAAGCTGGCGCTTATCGCCGACTTCGACAAGGTGCTTTCACTGTCGCTTATCGAAAAGGCAAAGGCGGTAAACGAAAAGCCTGCCGATACAGTCGAGGAGCTTCCTGCCGAAATTCTTGAGCTTGCCGAGCAGAGAAAGCAGGCACGAAAGGATAAGAACTTCGCACTTGCCGATGAACTGAGAGATAAGATAACTGCAATGGGCTACACCGTCGAGGAAACAAGACAGGGAACGGTTATAAAGAAGAAGTAAGCAGGTTAATATGGCAAAAACGAGAGGCTGTTCTTTATTCAGGAGCTTCCCACATTAACATTCACCGCAGTGTTTCCACTGCGGTGTTTTTTGCGTTTGAGGTTGCACTGTCGGGGCAGTTATGGTAAAATGTAAGTACAAAATAATACGGGAGGCAGTTATGAATAATATTGATAAGCTCACGCAAAAAATATTCAGCAAATTCAATGACGATTCGTTATTCTATTGCAATATATATCTGACCGGAACGGAAGAAAAAAATGCGGTTGTTCTCTTTGATATGGAAGGTTTCATTTTAAAGGTTTGCCTTGACAAAGTTAAAACCGAATATACAATGCCTGAAGACAGCTATGTGCTTGTCTATGAGATGTGCATTGATGAAAATGAAAATATGATTCATTTCTCAGTATGGAGCGAAGAACGAGGTGATGAAGATTTTGAACTGAAGTTTGATTGCGCAAATGCGGAAATGATGCCGTGCAGGAAAACATATAACTCCGATGGCGTATGGGATATAGTAGTTTGTATGGCGGCTAATATATATAACAGATACAGCTTTGATGAAACTTTTATCAGCGAAGCTGAGCGTAATTACCTACGCTTGTGCTTGAGCTTATGGAAATTACAGACATCTCTAAAGTGAAACCTGAATTACCGGTCTTACAGCTTATGCCGAAAAGTATGGATTAAATGAGTTTACCGCAAGCATCTTAAAGAATGTCAGACGTGATAAAACAGGAATTTCAAATAAACGTTTCAGCGGGCTTGATGATGTGAAATATTGAACCGCTCTTGGCGTGAACTGTATATGATTTTTGGGGGGCTTTGCAAGGATTATCCCACTATATCGGAAATAATCGGACTTGAACCCGAAAACATTCGGATAAGAAAAAATATCACCGATACACTTTATAAAGCCGGCTATGAGGGCGTTTATCCCGATTTCAGAAAAACAGGTGAGCTTAAAGGTATACATCTGACTCAAAGTATGATAAGGCGTATTTGGTCGGTTGTGAGAAGAATGTCCTTTATATGGTACACTGCGATGAAATGTGCTCCGACGGAGAGCTGATAATCATATTCAGGAGCGGAACTATTGTGATGAAAGACGGCTTTGACTATAGTAATGCTGATATTTATTCAAGTATGTTCCGCAATGGCGGTTATCATATTTCAAACAGTTTTTCGTGCTGCGCAGGAAACGAGGATATTTCACAAGCCGCCGCAATAGCCGTAAAGAGAGCAGAGCTGAAAAAGCTTACACGAAAGGAATGTAAAGCGGTAGACTTTGATAAGAATTTTCTGTCGTTCCTTCTTGTCGGAATGTTGACGGGACTGATTTTCGGCGTTTTATGGACGCTCGGTATGATGATTTTTGCGTTTCTGTTTGAAATGTTCGCCGGGAGCAGTGCCGTTGAGGCGTTACAAGCGATAGTTGACAGTGAGTGGCTCTGTGAATTCGGAGCGTTCGGACTTGTGTCCGGGCTTGCGATGACGGTTGTAATGTATTTGGCTGGAAGAAAATAAGAGGTATAAATTATGCTTACTATGAGAAAAGGTTTTTCGATTTCCTTTGCCGATAAGCTCGGCGAAGGTTATAAAACGGACGGAAAATTCTTCACCGCAAACGTATCGGCGCAAAAAACTCTGCCGTTGCTTGAGGATTTCATAAAACTGCACGAAGATGAAAAATTGTTCTTTATTCTGGAGCTTCCCACTCCCAAAACCGCCGAGCCTAAGGACGAAAACGGAAATATCGACGCTTTCCACAAGGATATTTATTATCTTGACGATTGCACTTCCGCTATGATAAGAGATGTGCTGGATATTGTCGGAAAAATACTTCTCGATGACGGAATATCGCAGTTCGGTGTCGGCTCTCATATAACAAACGATGAAATGATGATATGCAAGTACAATATCGTCAATCTGTACCGTAACGATGAGCAAAGCACCCTTTATGACGGATTTTTCGAAAATGCCGGCATACGCAAGGAGAATAACCTCGTCACCGCATGGGATATGCTTTCTCCCACAACTCCGGGCGAATGCACAATGTGCGAACAGGACGGCAGGACAGTCTATGATATACCGCCCGTGTTCGCCGAGCTTGGAATGTATATGGCGGAAAGATGCGAGGAACAAGAATATTCACAGCGTGATATAAAAAGCATATAATACTAAAAAAGCGACAGAAGTTACGGTGGCTCCGCCCTTGAATTGCCGTACATGGCTTTACCTGTCGCTTTTTTTGATTTCAGAACCCGTACAGGCAGTAGTTTTTACATAAATATTGCGAGAAATTTAAACTCCTGTTGCAAAAATCCGCCCGTTATTCAAGGATAAACAACTGAAAAAATGAATTAAAAATGCAGGAATCTGCAGTATGACGGATATTTACATTCATACGTCATAATTGACAAAAAAAAAACGTCCCGATTCCGATAAAAAAGAAGTGGAAAACCCGAAAATCAGTCGCACTCGCAACCCGATTTTCGATATACTGTTGGCACAACTGCATAACCACTTTACGAAAAATTCACC
>OKWC01000100.1_pt1 | contig 16110 bp, 10 predicted proteins | sample 1606971 | NCBI WGS metagenome assembly OKWC01 (sample SAMN04414076, study PRJEB24778) | human gut metagenome | material: faecal | host: Homo sapiens
TGCACGTGAGAATTTGGAAACCGAGGTGATAGGTTTCGATTTTGATGCCGTGCGTAGTGCTGCCGTTCCGCTTGGGAACAAGCTCTCTCTGCTATTACGGTAGAAGGCGGCAATACGGACGACTTGAAGAATTTCTATACAGCCATGTATCATTCTATGGTTGTACCCAATGTCGTGAGTGATGTCAATGGTGAGTACCGCCGTCATAATATGGAGGTTGGGCAACTGCCAAAAGGTAAAGTGCAATATTCTACATTTTCGCTTTGGGATACTTTCCGTGCATGGAATCCGTTGATGACTTTGATTGATACAACTTTGGTCAATAATATGATAAATTCCTTTTTGGACATTTACGAATCTTCGGGTGAACTTCCTATCTGGCCGCTTTCTGCCGGAGAGACGGGAACTATGATTGGTTATCATGCAGTGTCCGTTATAGCAGATGCTTATATGAAGGGTATTAGAGGATTTGACGCGGAAAAAGCGTTGGAAGCTATGGTAGTTTCTTCTGAAAAGAACAAAAAGGGAGCCGATTACTATATTCAGAATGGCTTTATTCCTTCTAATATAAAGAAAGAGTCCATCTCTTGTTTGCTGGAGTTTGCCTATGATGACTGGTGTATTGCACGTATGGCTCAGGAAATGGGTAAGGATGATATTTATCAAAAGTATATTCAACGTTCCCAGAACTATATCAATGTTTTTGATGGTAATACAAAATTCTTCCGCCCCAAGCGGATGGATGGGAACTGGGAAACTCCCTTCAATCCTATTGAGGTAGGTCGTGCCTATACGGAAGCCACAGCCTGGCAGTATCGCTTCTTTGTACCTCACGATGTAAGCGGTATGGCACAACTGTTTGGTGGTAAGAAAGAGTTTATTACCGCACTCGATTCTATCTTTACAGTAGAGTCGGATGTACATGGCGATTTAGTGGATATTACCGGACTGATAGGTCAATATGTTCATGGCAATGAGCCGAGCCATCATGTGGCTTATCTGTATGCGTGTGCGGGAGAACCTTGGAAAACACAAAAATATGTGGCACATATCATGAATGAACTGTATAATGATTCCTCTTCAGGTTATGCCGGTAATGATGATTGCGGGGAAATGTCTGCCTGGTATGTGTTTGGCGCACTTGGCTTTTATCCGGTAAATCCGGTTAGCGGGAAGTATATTATCGGTACTCCTATGTTGGAGGAAGCGGTTATTCAGTTGCCTGATGGAAAGACTTTTACCATTAAGGCCCCACGCAAAGAGCACAATGAGATTTATATCCGTTCCATGAGACTGAATGGCAAGAAATATACAAAGAATTATATTACTCATCAGGATATTATGAATGGCGGAACGTTGGAGTTTGTAATGACTGCCTCACCGGGAAAATGATAACAAATGGTGAAGTATTGGAATTTGTGCCGGGAAAGATTTCTAAATGTTGAATAACTCCCTTTTATAGGTTACGATTGAAGCAAAAGAGTCTAAAAATGGCGAGTTTTTCTCTACCTAATGGGAGAGGTATATCTACTTTTGTTTCAGAAGAAACTATTAATCATGAAAAATATGAAACATTTTAAGACTTATTTAGCAGCAATGGCTTTGGCCCTTTCCGGATGCCAGAGTGCAACAGATTCCTGTGGAACTACAGAATTGTGGTATGCCCAACCGGCAAAAGTTTGGATGGAATCTTTACCTATCGGTAATGGGCGTTTGGGAGCTATGACTTATGGTGGAATAGAGGAAGAGAAACTGGCATTGAATGAATCGACAATGTGGTCCGGCCAGTACAATGAGAACCAGAACAAACCTTTCGGGCGAGGAGAAAATGAAACCAGCTCAGAAAGTTGTTCTTTGAGGGAAAACTATCGGAAGGAAACCGTATAGCCGGAGATAATCTTCATGGCAACCAGACTTCTTTCGGAACTCATCTTCCCATTGGAGATTTGAAGATGCAATTCATTTACCCCGAAGGTAAAGTGACCGGCTACCGTCGTTCGTTAAGCTTGGATGAGGCTGTCAGCAGCGTTTCTTTCAACTCCGGCGGTGTGAACTATAAACGTGAGTATTTTGCTACAAACCCGGATAATGTTCTCGTACTCCGCTTGACCGCTGATAAGCAAAAGTCCATTACTATGAATATGGGATTGGATTTGATGCGTCAAGCCGATCTTTCTGTAGAAGATAACCAATTGGTATTTACCGGGAAAGTAGATTTTCCCTTGCATGGTCCGGGCGGAGTCTGTTTTGAAGGAAGAATAGCCGTTCTGGCTGATAATGGAGAGGTAAAGATGGAACAGTCTGGAGTAGGTATAAAAGAAGCTGATGCCGTGACTTTGATTGTCGATGTGCGTACCGATTATAAAAGTCCTGATTACAAGACTCTTTGTGCTGATGGTGTGAAGAAGGCTGCAGCTAAATCTTATGATGAATTGAAGCAGGCGCATATAAAGGATTATAACACGTTGTATAATCGTGTTTCTATTCATTTCGGACAAGACGCTAACCGCGCGTTGCCTACGGATGTCCGTTGGAAACAAGTGAAGGAAGGCAAGACTGATACTGGTCTGGATGCCTTGTTCTTCCAGTATGGCCGTTACCTCACCATTGCCAGTTCCCGCGAAAACTCTCCATTGCCCATTGCCTTGCAGGGTTTTTTCAATGACAACAAGGCGTGCAACATGGGCTGGACCAATGACTATCATCTGGATATCAATACTGAACAGAATTATTGGGCAGCCAATGTTGGCAATCTTGCTGAATGTAATGCCCCCCTGTTTACCTATATTAAGGATTTGGCGCATCACGGTGCGAAGACAGCCGAAGTGGTCTATGGATGTAAAGGCTGGACTGCTCACACTACAGCCAATGTCTGGGGATATACTCCCGCCTCCAGTACCATTATTTGGGGACTGTTCCCGATGGCAGGTTCATGGATAGCTTCCCATCTGTGGACACAATATGAATTTACACAGGACAAGCAATATCTGGCCGAAACGGCCTATCCGCTTTTGAAAGGTAATGCACAGTTCATCCTGGATTTCTTGGCAAAAGACCCGAAGAGTGGTTATCTGATGACAGGGCCGAGCATCTCACCCGAAAACTGGTTCCGTACAGCAGGCGGTGAAGAAATGGTTGCCTCCATGATGCCTGCCTGTGACCGTGAACTGGCCTACGAGATCTTGTCGAATTGTGTTCAGGCTTCAGAGATATTGAATACCGACCGCGAGTTTGCCGATAGCCTGCGTACTGCCATCGCCCAACTTCCTCCCATCCAGTTGCGTGCCAATGGTGCCATTCGTGAATGGTTTGAAGATTTCGAGGAAGCTCATCCCAACCATCGTCACACTTCCCACCTGCTGGCACTCTATCCTTTCTCCCAAATCACTTTGGAGAAGACTCCCGAATTGGCGGAAGCTGCCCGCAAGACCATCGAGAATCGTTTGTCTGCCGAGAACTGGGAAGATACAGAGTGGAGTCGTGCCAATATGATTTGTATGTATGCCCGTTTGAAAGATGCACAGGAAGCATATAAGAGCGTTCAATTATTACAAGGTAAGCTTTCACGTGAAAATTTAATGACTGTATCTCCAGGTGGCATTGCTGGGGCGGAAGGTGATATTTATTCATTCGACGGAAATCCCGCCGGTACAGCCGGTATGGCAGAAATGCTGGTGCAGAACCACGAAGGTTATGTAGAGTTCTTACCGTGTTTGCCTGTTGAATGGAAAGATGGTAGTTTTAAAGGTCTGTGTTTAAAGGGAGGAGCTGAAGCGACTGCTGAGTGGACGAATGCTGTCATTAATAAAGCTTCTTTAAAAGCTACTGTTGATCAGGTTTTAAAAGTGAAAGTTCCTCAAGGGAAAAAATATAGAGTGCTTTTAAATAGTAAGGAGGCAATTGCAAATCCTGATGCAAAAGGTTTGATAACAGTGGAAATGAAACGTGGAGATTTGCTGGAATTGTTGTAAAAAACAGGTTGCTTTGCATAGCTTGATTGAGGATTACATCTCAGTATATTGAGGTGTAGTCCTCGTTTTATGATAAGGCAACCAGCAAAGTAATGAAATAGTAATATTGTCCATATCCTCAGTAATTTTTTCTATTCTTTAAATCCTTGAATCCTTGTTACTTTGCATCATAAAAATAACTAATATATGATATTCATGAAAACACAATCTAATTTTATCTATTTCTTATTGCTTTGATTTCTGCTATGGGAGGTTTCCTATTTGGATATGACTGGGTAGTGATCGGAGGAGCAAAACCTTTTTATGAACAATATTTTGGTATAGCTGGTAACCCTGTTATGCAGGGATGGGCTATGAGCAGTGCCTTGATTGGTTGTTTGTTTGGGGCGCTAAGTGCCGGTAAGCTGAGTGACCGTTTGGGACGTAAGCCTATTTTGATTTTGGCGGCAGGATTATTTATCTGTACGGCTGTCGGTACAGGGGCGGTGCATTCTTTTACTTTCTTTAATGTATTTCGTTTGGTGGGGGGCTTTGCCATTGGGATTGCTTCCAGTTTGTCACCTATGTATATAGCAGAAATAGCTCCGGCACATTTGCGGGGACGGTTTGTGTCCATCAATCAGTTGACGGTAGTGTTAGGTATCTTGACTTCTCAGATTGTTAATTGGCAGATAGCCGAGCCTGTGGCATTAGGAGCTACTCATGAAATGATCCGTGAATCATGGAACGGACAGATGGGATGGCGCTGGATGTTTTGGGCAATGACTGTCCCGGCCGCCTTGTTCTTTGTTTTTAGTTTTATATTACCGGAGAGTCCTCGTTGGTTAGCCTCTTCGGGAAAGCGGGAGGCTGCACTCAAGGTGTTTACCCGTATGGGAGGAAAGGAATATGCTGTTACTGAGTTGGCGGCCATAGAAGCGGCTTCAGCCTGTCAGACGCAAGAAGGAGGTTTTCGTCAATTATTGAATCCTGCTATGTATAAAGTGCTGACTATAGGTGTTGTCATGGCTATTTTGCAGCAATGGTGTGGTATTAATGTTATTTTCAACTATGCACAGGAAATATTTATGGCGGCAGGTTATGGCGTGTCTGATGTCTTGATGAATATTGTGGTGACCGGTATTACAAATGTCATATTTACTATTCTAGCCATGTTTGTAGTAGATCGCTGGGGACGTAAGGCATTGACACTGATCGGTTCATTCGGGCTGGCAATAATCTATTCTTTTATGGGGGCCGCCTATTATTTTCATATCACCGGAATCGTTCTGTTGATTATTGTCGTAATGGCTATTGCCTGTTATGCCATGACTTTGGCTACAGTGATGTGGGTCATTATATCCGAAATCTTCCCGAACCGCATCCGTGGTGTTGCCATGTCCGTCTGCACCTTTGCTTTGTGGGCGGCTTGCTTTATCCTGACTTATACTTTCCCAATGTTAAATAGTGGCTTGGGAGCTGCCGGAACATTCTGGTTGTATGGATTGATTTGTCTGGGTGGAGGAATTTTTGTTGTATTCCGGTTGCCGGAAACGAAAGGGAAGAGTTTGGAAGAGATAGAAAAGGAATTAGTGAAATAACAATCATTTATTATGGAAAAAATAACTCAATATTTAATTCAAAGTACTGTACAGGGTAGTGAGGTACGTGCATGGGAAGAAGATATCATGCTTCCTACCTATGAGATAGGAAAGGAAGAGAAGAATCCTATTTTTCTTGAAAAAAGGGTTTATCAGGGAAGTTGCGGATCAGTCTATCCTTATCCGGTGGTAGAGAAGATTTCAGATAAAAAAGCAGACAAGAGGTATCATGCATTGTTTATCGAGAATGAATACATCAAGGTGATGATACTTCCCGAGTTGGGTGGTCGTATACACATGGCTTATGATAAGGTGAAAAAACGTCATTTTGTTTATTACAACCAAGTTGTGAAACCGGCATTGGTGGGATTGACAGGACCTTGGATTTCTGGAGGCATCGAATTTAACTGGCCTCAGCATCACCGTCCTTCTACTTTTTTGCCTACTGATTTTTTGATAGAGGAAAATGCGGACGGCAGTAAGACCATATGGTGTAATGAAGTGGAAAGAATGTTCCGCACCAAAGGTATGCAGGGATTTACGCTTTATCCGGGCAAAGCTTATATAGAAATAAAAAGTGAAGATTTATAATCGTACGTCTTTTCCTCAGACTTTTTTGTGGTGGGCCAATCCTGCAGTAGTAGTCAATGACCATTATCATTCGGTATTTCCACCTGATGTAAATGCGGTGTTTGATCACGGCAAGCGCGATGTTTCTTCTTTCCCTATTGCTACAGGAGTTTTATTATAAACAAGATTATTCTGCTGGTGTGGATATCTCTAAATATAAGAATATTCCGGTTCCTACATCATATATGGCTATCAAGTCTAAATATGATTTTGTGGGTGGCTATGAAGAAGATGTTCGTGGGGGACTTCTACATGTGGCCGATCATCATGTCTCTCCGGGAAAGAAACAATGGACGTGGGGAAATGGTGATTTCGGCAAGGCTTGGGATCGTAATCTGACTGATGAGGACGGACCTTATATTGAGCTGATGACCGGTATGTATACGGATAACCAACCGGACTTTACTTGGTTACAGCCCTATGAGGAAAAATCATGGGTACAGTATTTTATGCCTTATAGTGAAGTGGGTTATGTAAAGAATGCAACCAAAGATGCTTTGTTGAATTTGGAAATAAAGGAAGGTAAAGCCCGTTTGGTGCTTTATACTACGGGAGCGAATAGTGGAGTACGTATTATAGTAAAAGCTATTAAAGGCACTGTATTATTGGATAAGACTACACAAATTTCGCCATCAGAACCGTTTATTACGACTTTTGCGGCAGAAGGACTAAAAGAAGAGGAGGTATGTGCAGAGGTTCGTGATAAGGAAGGACAAATTTTGCTTTCTTATCAGGCGGATAAACCGGAAATCAGGCCGGTTCCTGATCCTGCTAAGGCTGCTAAAGATCCTCAGAATATTGCTTCTGTTGAACAACTGTTTTTGACCGGACTACACTTGGAACAATATCGCCATGCTACTTATAATCCGATGGATTATTATATGGAAGCATTAAGGCGTGAACCGGGAGATGTACGTTGTAACAATGCGGTGGGGTTATTGTTGATGCGTAAAGGACAATTTGCAATGGCAGAAAGCTATTTCCGGAAAGCGGTGGAAACCTTGACTGAACGTAATCCGAATCCTTATGACGGTGAACCTTATTATAATTTGGGCTGGAGTTGTATGATGCAACAGAAGTGGGATGAGGCTTATGATGCTTTCTTTAAGTCGGCATGGAATGCTGCTTGGCAGGATGCGGCTTATTATGCACTAGCACAACTTGACACTCGTAAAGGAAAGTATGAAAGTGCTTTGGACAAGATAGACCGTTCATTGATTCGTAATTGGCATAATCACAAAGCGCGTCAGTTGAAAACTTCCATTCTACGCAAATTGGGTCGTAAAGAGGAAGCTTTGGCGCTCGTAGCTGAATCATTGCAGATAGATCGTTTTAATATGGGATGCCGTTTTGAACATTATCTGTTAACCCGGGATGTGAAAGTGTTGGAGGAAATGAAAGAGTTGATGCGTGGTTGGGCGCACGGATATATAGAATACGCATTGGATTTTGCTGCTGCCGGATTGTATGAGGAAGCTTTATCTTTACTGGAATGCCATGTAACCGGAACTACAGAAATATATCCTGTCGTTTATTATGCAATGGGATATTTCCATACCTGTAAGGGAGATGAGAGTAAAGCATTGGAATATTATCAGCGGGCAGAAAAAGAGAATCATTCATATTGTTTCCCGAATCGTATAGAAGAAGTATTGATTCTTCAAGATGCCTTACGTCTGAATATTCATGGGGCAAAAGCGGCATATAGTTTAGGTAATTTCTGGTATGCTAACCGTCAGTATGACAATGCCATTGCCTGTTGGGAACATTCTGCGGCCATAAATCCGGCATATCCCACCGTATGGCGTAATTTGTCGTTGGCTTATTATAATAAACGCGATGACAAGCAGAAAGCCTTGGAAACTTTGGAAAAAGCTTATGCATTGGATGAGCACGATTCTCGTATCTTAATGGAGTTGGATCAACTTTATAAACGTTTAGGGCGGCCGCATAGTGAACGTTTTGGCTTTTTTGGAAGCACATCTGCCCGAAGTAGAGCAGCGTGATGATCTTTCCATTGAACGTATCACTTTGTATAATCAATCAGGCCGCTATGCTGAAGCAAAAGAATTGATTGCCGCGCGTAATTTCCATCCATGGGAAGGAGGAGAAGGAAAAATCACCGGACAATATGTATTGTGTCGTGTAGAATTAGCAAAGATTGCTTTAAGTGAAAAACGCTATGCCGATGCTTTAGTTCTTTTGGATGAAACGGATGCTTATCCATTTAATTTGGGTGAGGGAAAATTGGCAAATGCTGAAGAGAATGATATATGGTATTATAAAGGTGAGGCGTTTCGTGGCTTGGGAAATGAGCAACAAGCTATAGATTGCTTTACCAAAGCGACCATCGGTTCTTCAGAACCACAACAGGCTTTCTTCTACAATGACCAACAACCCGATAAGATTTTCTATCAAGGTCTGGCATGGCGTGCGTTGGGTAGAGAGGATAAGGCACGCAGCTGCTTTAACAAATTGATAAAGCATGGTGAGAAGCATTTGTTTGACCACTGTCGGATTGATTATTTTGCTGTTTCTCTGCCTGATCTGGCTATTTGGGAAGATGACTTGGATAAACGTAACTGCATTCATTGTAATTATGTGATGGGGTTGGGGTATTTAGGATTGCGTGAAATGGGAAAAGCCATTGATTTTTTGGATAAGGTGCGAGAATTGGACATTAACCATCAAGGTGGACAAATCCATCGTAATTTGTGTGCTGTATGAGAAAAAAGAATTTTTTCCTTTTGTTGGTAACATTGTGTCTGTGCATTTTTGCACAGGCACAAATGCTGTCTGTTTATGAATTATCATCCCCAAACGGGCAATTGGTACTTACTGTAGAGAATGGAAGGGTCTTACAATATTCTTTAAGTTTGGAAGGTAGGTCTGTCATTCATCCCTCTGCTATTTGTATGACGATGCAAAATGGTAATATATGGGGAAAGAATGGTGAAGTGGTAGGGACTTCTACAAGTAGTACTTCTGAGAAGGTTTATCCGGTAGCTGGTAATTATCGTGAATTAACAGACCATTATAATGAACTTTCCTTGAAATTCAAGGATGGTTATTCAGTTATATTCCGGATGTATAATGAAGGAATGGCATATCGTTTTTGTGGAAATCTTCCGGAGCAGGATTCTTTGATTGTAGTTGATGAAGAAGCTTCTTTTAATCTGGCTGATGATCCGGCAGTTATTTTACCTGAAACAACTAATTTTACAGCTTGGGAGTTGAGCAATGTGCTTTACGAGGGCATTTCTAAAATAGAAGAACATAAATATGGTATTACACCAACTTTATTTACAAACAAGGTGCAAAATGTGCGTGTTGTGGTGGCTGAATCGGATTTAAATAACTATCCGGGTATGTATCTTCGTAAAGAAGATGGCAAGATGAAAGGTTATTGGGCGACCTATCCTAAAACAATAGAGATGGGCAGTTGGGGAAATTTTATTACGGTGGTAAAAGAAAGGGAGAATTATTTAGCACGTACTGCTGGTAACCATGCTTTCCCTTGGCGTATGGCTATTGTGGCCAAGGATGATAAGGAACTACTGACTAATGAAATGATTTACTTACTGGCCAAGCCCCAACAAATAAAGGATACGGATTGGATTCGTCCTGGTAAAGCAACTTGGGAATGGTGGCATTGTGCTATTTTGGAAAAAGCTCCTTTCCCTTCTGGTCATCAAAACCTTTCGACACAGATGTACAAGTATTATATTGATTTCGCTTCCGAAAACAAAATACCTTATCTACTGGTCGATGCCGGTTGGAGCAATGTTTTTAATCATGCAGATTTGAATAAGAATATTGATATAAAAAGAGGTGATACGCTATGGAAAAGAAAAAAAAAGTAGGTGTATGGCTTTGGACTGTTGCTGCTACTTTATTCCAGCATCCGCATTGTTATTTGGATTCTATCAGCAAGTGGGGTGCTGTTGGGGTGAAAATAGATTTTTTTGATCGTGATGATGCTCAAATAATCCCTCAATATGAAAATCTGGCAAAGGCTTGTGCTGAGCGGCATCTTATGGTGGATTTTCATGGATGCAGCAAGCCTACCGGACTTCATCGGGCATATCCTAATATCCTTTCTTATGAAGCCATACGATGTGCGGAGTGTTTTAAGTGGGATACCACTTCTAATCCGGATTATCAGCTTCAATGTATCTTTGCCCGTATGTTGGGAGGTGGAATTGATTATACTCCGGGGTCGATGCGTAACAGCACATTGGAAAAATTTAAGCCGATCGATCCGGGGTTGCCTAGTTCATTGGGGACTCGTTCACATGAATTGGCCTTGTTGTTGTACTTTCCGCACCATTTGCCAGTTTATGTGATTCTCCGGATGAGTATCGTAAGTATCCTGATATTTTAAATATTTAGCGGAGTTCCGACTTCATGGGATCAGACGATTCCCTTAGCTGCTTGTGTGGGCGAATATGCTGTGTTGGCTAAGCAGAAAGGAAATACTTGGTATATAGGCGGATTGAACGCTTGGGGTGAGAGAACAATTCAGGTGGATTGCTCTTTCCTGCCTCAGGATAAGAAATATACCATTGAAATTTTTCAGGAATAAAAAAAGAAGTAACAAGAATGCTAATTTATACGAACATAAAATAATGGATACGGATAATAAGAATATTATTGAAATGTTTATGGCTTCTGGTGGGGGATTTGTAATGGTCATTCGTGAAAAGTAATAGAGGGCAATCCTCTATTTCTTTTATATTGGCATTATTTATCCTTTTTTTCTTTTATCTTTGGCTCAAATTTTGAACAGGCTATGAAAAAGACTTTGCTCATTTTATGTTGTTTGTATGTTGTATTTACATTACAGGCTGTTGATAAGGGATTATCCAATTTTTTATTTTTCTCATATAACGGGTGAAAATGGACTATCACAAAGTAATGTGAAGGCTATCATTCAGGATAGTTACGGGTTTATGTGGTTTGGTACAAAAAATGGTTTGAACCGTTTTGATGGAACTTCTATTGTACAGATGAACTGTGATGACTATGTAGTCGGTACCGGAAACCATAATATTTCTGCTTTGTTTGAAGATAAGGAACGTCAGTTATGGGTAGGAACGGATAGAGGAGTCTATCGTTATAATCCTGCCTTGGATATATTCACGGCAATGAATATGGAAACAGAGGAAGGGGTGAATATGAATAATTGGGTATCTAATATTGTGGCGGATTCTATTGGTAATATTTGGATTGTGATTCCTGATCAGGGAGTTTTTCGCTATAAGGATGAGAAACTTTATTTTTATGAAGTAACCAACAAAGAGCATTTAAACAGAAGCTCCGGATTGTATTTTGGTACGCCCTGATGGTGATGTCTGGGTTGGTACATGGGGGGTCGGACTTTTTCGATATGATAGAAATACGGATAAATTTGAACAATATTGTGTTGATAAAACCGGGCGTTCGTTAAAGGGAAAGAATATTAATTCTATTTGTAATTATGGTGATTGGATTGCAATGGCTATTCATGAAGGGGAATTGATGAAATATAATCCCAGTACGAATCAGCTTGTAAAAAATAGATATACCTGAGGCTAACCATACATTTGTACGTAATGTGGCTTGTTTTGACGATGAACTGTGGGTGGGAACTCATGAAGGCTTATTTGTTGTGAATGAGAGGAAGAATAAAAGAGTTCATTTGAAACAAGATTTGATGCGTTCGTTCAGTCTGTCGGATAAGATTATTTATACTATTTATCAAGATCGGGAAGGGGGAATTTGGCTGGGAACCATGTTTGGCGGAGTGAATTATCTGCCTCATCATGACTTGTTATTTGATAAATATGTACCTGGAAGTGATGGGCGTTCGTTGACCACAAAACGGATAAGGGAAATAGCTTCTGATAATAAGGGAAATATATGGGTTGGAACTGAAGACGATGGAATTAATATATTGGATATTGCTTCTGGACAGGATAACGATGAGTAGATGATGATGATAAAAGGAGTCATATGGTTACTTTGGGGATGTTTGTTAAAGGAAACCAACTGTTTTGTGGTTTGTTCAAACAAGGATTGGATGTGATTCAGTTGCCAGAGAATAAAGTTTATCATTATACTCCTGAGGAGTTGAATATAGGAGAAGGAAGTGTTTATACTTTCTTTATAGATGAGGCAGGATATAAGTGGATTGGCACAGGTTGGGGACTTTATAAAGCGGCTCCTGCAAGTTTTCATTTTGAAAAGGTGGAAGAAGTGGGTTTTGATTGGATTTTCGATGCATTTCAAGATAAGGATGGAATGATATGGTTCGCTTCCATGGGAAACGGATTATGGAAGCATGATCCGGGAAAGAATAGCTTTAAAAAGTATACTTATGAGGAAGGTAAGGAGAATACATTGGGATCCAATTCTGTCAGTTCGGTAATGCAGGATAGTAAAGGGCGGATTTGGATTTCCACTGATCGTGGTGGAATTTGTCGTTACAATTCTCAAACGGATGATTTTACCTCTTTTTCCATTAAAGACGGTTTGCCGGATGATGTGGCTTATAAGATATTGGAAGATGAGCAATCAAATTTATGGTTCGGGACAAATCGGGGGCTGGTCAGGTTTAATCCGGAATCGAAGGACGTGCGGGTATATACTACTAAGGATGGTTTGTTAGGGAATCAGTTTAATTATAAGTCAGCTTTGAAGGGGGAGGATGGTAAGTTTTATTTTGGCGGTATAGACGGATTGATTGCATTTGATCCTAATTCTTCGGAAAAAATCAATTTCTTGCCACCTGTTTATATCTCAAAATTCAGTATTTATAATCAGGAGATAACAGTTCATACTCCTAATTCTCCTTTGAAAAAGTGTATAGAACATACGGATGAAATCGTATTGCCTTATGATCAGTCAAATATTAGTTTTGATGTTGCTTTATTAAGTTATTCTACTACGGAATCCAATCAATACTATTATAAGTTGGTTCCCTTGGATAAAGATTGGATAAGAGCGGCAAGTAATCAGAATATCTCTTATGCAAAATTGCCTCCGGGAAATTATACTTTACAGGTTCGGGCTACCAATAGTGTCAAAGAAGGTCCCTATGCTACCCGGTCTTTATCTATTGTTATTCTGCCTCCTTGGTGGCAGTCGGTTTGGGCTTATTTCCTGTATATTATCTGGGGAATCTGTGTTGTACTTTGTTGGTTCTTCTGGTATAAAAGACGTAAAGAGAAACAGATGGAAGAAAAGCAGAAGTTATTTGAAGTTGAGAAAGAGAAAGAACTCTATGAATCAAAAGTCAGTTTCTTTACTGAGATAGCTCATGAGGTGCGCACGCCCTTGACATTGATTAATGGTCCATTGGAAGCCATTGAGGAAATGGATATCAAGGATCAGAAATTGAACAAAAATTTGAAAGTAATCGGGCAGAATACCAAGAGATTATTAGACCTGACCGGCCAGCTGCTTGATTTTCAAAAATAGGAGCGAGTAAATTTGAATTGAAATTTGAAACGGTTGATGTAACGGCATTGCTGAATGAAACGATTACTCGTTTTGAGCCTACTATTCTGCAAAAGCAGAAAGAGTTATTGCAACATATTCCCCAAGAAAGAATTATGGCTGCCATAGATAAGGAGGCTATCACAAAAGTATTGAGTAATTTGTTGAATAATGCTTTGAAATATGCCCGTCATACCATTATGATAGATTTATTCCAAGATGGAGCAGATTTTACAGTTCGTGTTGTCAGTGATGGAGAAAAGATACCTGAAGCGTCCAGCCAGCAGATTTTTGAACCCTTTTATCAGGTAGAAAAGAAGAAGGATACAGTTCGGATGGGAGTAGGCATAGGGTTACCTTTAGCTCGTTCGCTAGCCACTTTGCATAAAGGCAGGCTTTATTTGGATATAGAACAACCGGAGAATACATTTGTTTTGACCATTCCTTTGAATAAGGAGGAAGTAAGGCAGCAAATAGAGAAGGTCGTTGAGCAAAATATAGAAGTATTGGATGAGGAAACATCAACAGAAACAGACCAGATGAAAGGTTATACTTTATTGTTAGTAGAGGACAATGAAAGCATGAGATCTTTTATCTTTGAACGATTAGAAGCCTTGTTTACAGTAGAAACCGCTGTGAATGGGCAGGAAGCGTTGGATATTTTACGTAGTAATCACATAGATTTGGTTATCAGTGATATAATGATGCCGGTGATGAATGGCTATGAATTATGTAAGGAAATAAAGGCGGATATTGATTTGTGCCATATTCCGGTTATTTTCCTTACCGCCAAGAACGATTTGGAGAGTAAGATTAACGGATTGAAGATAGGAGCAGAAGCTTATGTGGAAAAGCCTTTTTCTTTCAACTATTTGAAGACTCAGATTTTATCTTTACTCAGTAATCGAAGGAAAGAGCGTGAGGCATTCTCCAAACGTCCTTTTTTCCCTGTGCATAATATGCAGATGAACAAGGCGGATGAGGAGTTTATGAATAAAGTGATCAATGTGATTCAAGAGAATATCTCGGATGAAAATTTTAATGTGGAACGTATGGCTGATATCTTATGTATGAGCCGTTCCAGCTTGTTGAGGAAAATAAAGATTCTATTTAATCTTTCACCCATAGATTTCATCCGGTTGATCCGTTTGAAAAAGCAGCCGAACTGATTCAGGAAGGTAAGTATCGTATTGGGGATATCTGTTATATGGTAGGAATAAACTCTTCATCTTACTTCAGCAAATTATTTTTAAAACAATTTGGAATGACTCCGAAAGAGTTTGAGAAACAGTATCAAACATCCAAGGAAAAAGTTAAAATAGATCTGACGGGAATCTCTGATTGAAAGAAATGCAGCAAAAAATGATGCATTTGCGGATTCTGCGGGTGCAGATGCGTCATTGCTGCAAAAATCCTATTTATTGCAGCGTTTGTATATTAACAGGTTGTCAAGATATGCCTACTTTGACCATGCTTGAAAGGAAAAGAATTCCGAACAGTAAAGCAAACCTTAAGTAGATTTATCTCTTTGACAAACTAATAATATTATGAAGAATAATTGGTTAACTTTAAAATCATTGTTTCTCTGTGTTTCTGCATTGAGCGTTTCCGGTCTTATTTTATCCGGGTGTACTGAAAATGCAAATCTAAATGTAGGTGAATGGTCTTTGGAGTATGATGCTCACGCTAATGGTATTGATATCAGCAAAGGCTCTAAGCTTATTTATGATAATGTATATGCAGCTTATAAGTTGGCAGACAGTGTTGTTTCGACTCGTGATTATGCAAAGCATCATGTTTCTACAAAAAAAATCAATGATTATTTTGGAGAAGGGTATCATTATGAGGTGACTTATACCGGGAATAATCTGCCTGCACTGGTTCAATCTTTTTATGTATATCCGGCAAAGGATTATGTGCTGACAGATTTCACTTTGGAGAGTACGACTGAAATAGCTTCGAATTATATGGCACCGGTCAATGTGGACCGAATGCCTGAAGTATTGAACCAGGGAGAAAATAATCGTGCGCTTTTCATTCCTTTCGATAATGACTGTTGGATCAGATATCAATCTCATCCGCTCACATTTACAGAACTGACTAGTTATGAAGTCACTGCCATATTTAATAATGATGACCGTGAAGCTGTGGTGGTAGGTTCTGTAGAACATGATTCTTGGAAAACAGGTATAACAATAGGTAAAGGTAATATATATAATGTAGGTTCGTTGGTATGTTATGGCGGTATTGCCGATAAGACAACACGTGACTCGAAACCTCACGGTGCATTGAAAGGTACAAAAATCAAGTCACCTAAAATTTTAGTAGGATTTTTGAAGACTGGCGTGGAGGTATGGAAAGAATACGCTCAGGCTAATGCTGTGATTGCTCCGCCCAAAGCTTGGGGTAAAGCTGTTCCTTTTGGCTGGAACAGCTGGGGAGCATTGCAA
>OKWC01000104.1_pt1 | contig 16000 bp, 15 predicted proteins | sample 1606971 | NCBI WGS metagenome assembly OKWC01 (sample SAMN04414076, study PRJEB24778) | human gut metagenome | material: faecal | host: Homo sapiens
TACTCGAAGTGCTCCAACTCCTCCTTGTCTATGCGGTTGGTCTCTCGCATAAGGTCAAGACGCAGGCGGTGCTTCATCTCGCGGGCTTTCTTCACACGCTCCTTGAGTTCTGCCATAGAGACAAACTCCTCTGCATTGTAGGGATTCATCTCTATATGCTGTGAGCGACGCAGGAAGACCATTATCTTGGTGTTGAAGTTATCTACACCGACCGATGTGAAGGCGTGAGGTGACAGTCTTGTCTGTCCGATGAAGGAGAAGTCTTCGTTTACTCTTACTACACGGCTCTTCTCCCAGAACTCATTCTGCATAAAGGAGGCTGGAACGATGATCATCAGGAAGCCTGCGGGATTGAGCAGATGGTATGCTTTGTCGATGTAGTACTCCTGTGATAGTCGGAAGTCGAACTTCAGATTGAACGGAGGATTACCGATTATGGCATCGAAGCGTTGCTCGGAGTGGTACTGCTGTATGTCGCACTTCTCGATATGTGCATCGGGATATAGATATCTTGCCACTGCCACAGCCTTGCTGTCTATGTCAAAGCCGTAGGCGTTGTGTTGGTTTGGCAGATGGTTGAAAAAGTTACCCATACCGCAACACATATCGAGAATCATCTCCGATGATGTGGGAGAGAGTACATCTACCATATCCCGACATACCTCGTGCGGTGTGAAGAACTGTCCCATCTCGAACTCCTTCTTTGCCTCGGCATACTCGTGGTAGCTGGCGAAGTCCGACTGCTTGAGGTTGTGCAGTCCTCCGATACCTGTATAGCAGTTGTATATACTCTCCGCAGGAATCATATCCTTACCGGAGTTGATGGCAAAGAGAATCTTCTCGTTGATCTCTGCACGCTTGCCTTGCGGTATCTGTTGTGGCATGATGGCATACATGGCTGTAATGATTGAAGTGGATAAAAACGAAAGACACCCCGCAGGAAGTACCTACGGAGTGTCATACATATCGTGTGGTCATCAGTTCTCGTCTCTTAGTTTGATTTCACTGAGTCGCAGTCGTTTGAAACAACTTTCTGCCGTTGCACTGTCCTTGAACTTGACATCGATGCGAGTGTTTCCATAAAACTTGAGACTTACGGCATTGGTTGTTGTCAGGTCATACCAACGGGATATATCGACATTACGGGTGTCAAGACCGATAATCATCTCGATACTGCCGCAAAGTACATCATCTGCACCAAAGGAAATACCTTCACAGAAGCGGCTAACCTTACGGTCTGTTTCGTATGAGAACTTATAATCCTTATAACATTCGTAATGGAAAGAGTCCCAAGAGACAATATCGGGGAAGATGATTTTGTCCTTCTTCAGTTCAGGCTTCACCTTGCTCCAGTTAGATGGTCTCACCGTTTCAAGGAATCGCTTAATAAGCTCCTCCTCGGCAGTATCTCGGAAACTCTTGCCTCCGAGATGTTCGATGACCACATCTACATAGGTGTTATATACAGGTCGGAAGTCTATCGGCAGAGTCTTCTCATCAATCTTTGGAGCTTCAACAGAAACACTGTATGTGTTGTTAAAATAGCCGATGATGCGACTGATGAAATTCCTGATAGCATTATGACGGCTATCCACCAACTCATTGATGTTCTTGAAAGGAGTAAACTCGTGATGGGTATAATCCTTCTCATCATTATTGTAGCGATAGTGGAGGTCATAGCTGCTTGTGGTAATCTTACCGTTCGGCTCGTGCTTGAGTTTGATTTTACCCTCATACTTCTCGGCTTCTCTCTTGAAGATGTTGTACCACCAGGCAATCTGGTCGAGCGTCTTGTACAGCTCGTCCTGCTGATTCTGGCAATAGATACGGTCTTGTTCCGTAATCTTCTCTTCATTTCTCACTTGTACCTTCAAGATACCTGATAGCAGGTCGGTATGACCTGTTGCTTGACTGTTGTTTAATACTGCTTGTGACATAACACTATTATATTTCTTGTTAGTCCGGCTATTCGGGGCCGGAGTTCCCAAACTACAGGCTCTAAAAGGTCGTGTTCTCGTCAGGCAAGGTTGTGTGGAAAATACAGAAAGCCCTACGGGGCGAGGATGATTTTTCCACGACACCCGCAGGGCTTGACCTTGCTTGGACGAAAAGAACACGAGTTACCTTTGCCTGTGGTTTGGTGAACTCTGGTTACGAAATATTTCTTTACTTGATTCTGTATGAAACTTTTATATTACTTTTGTATCATAAACATAATATTGAGGATGTATGGCTCAAATAGGGAATTGGAAAATTAAAGGATGTTTAGGTAATGGCGGAAATGCAACCGTTTTTAAAGTTTGCAATGACACTGGTGAATATTTTGCGCTAAAAAAGATTAGACAGCAAAGAACCAGAAAAAATAGATAGATTTAAAAGGGAAACTTCTTTTATAGAGGAGCACCCTGAGCTGATAACGCAAAAAGTAGTTTTACCTATTATAGATAAGGATCTTGAATGTGAAACCCCATACTATGTTATGCCATTAGCGGAACCATTAAAGAATCGCAAATTAAATTCGTTGGGAGAAAAGTGTGATGCCATATATGATATATTGAATGGGATTGAAGCATTGCATAAGTTGCAAATCGCGCATCGGGATATTAAACCTGAGAATATCTTGTTTTACGATGGAAAACATTATCTGTCAGACTTTGGACTAATCTTTATTGAAGCTGCAATAAGAATTACGAAAGAAAAAGATAAGGAAAGAATAGGTGCTAAAAGAACTATTGCTCCTGAGATGGAAAGGAGTATGGGATATCATGCAAATCCATATAAAGCAGATATTTATTCTGTTGCTAAAACTATATGGATGATTCTAACGGAAGATTATGATTGCTTTGAAGGACAGTATAGTCCGGAAACAACAATTGCCCTAGAACGATATGAAACTATAGGCACATTTGATGACAACATACCACCAAGCATTCCGTATTATACACCATTAGATAAGTTACTAACGGAGTGTACTGATAACGCGCCATCACTTAGACCATCCATTGGTGATGTTATTCATCGCTTCTGTAAATGGATAGAAATAAACTTGGATTTTCATCAAAAGAATAATTATGAATGGCGAGAAATAACCGATAAGTTATTTCCTAGGAATGTTCCATATAAAGTTGTTTGGACAAAACAGGAAGATATTGTTGATATACTCAATTTCCTTTGTAAATATAAAAGTCTAGCGTATGTGTTTTTACCACGTGGTGGAATGCATTATAAAGGTGCTAAGAAGCATACAGAAGAGAGGTTTATAGAAATTGATATGGGGTATATATGTCTATTCCCAGCAAAGTCTTTGACTTTTTACTCTGTAGGAAACGATGCTGAGTGGAATTATTTTAGACTTGATTCATATGATGATATTAAGCCTATTTATTTGAACAATATCCCTCTTGATGCGACTGAAGCAGATGAAGAATTGACTGAATTGTCTCCAAGTGATTATGCCCCATATGAAGTATGGGAAAGCGGAGAAGAATATCAAGGTTATATTCCAACAGAAAATATGAGAAGAGTATGCCGTTATTATCGTGGGGCATTTGTGCTATTCAATACGCGGTCACCATACAATTTAGAATCATCGACCCATAATCGCCATAGTCTTTTTTCTGAAGATGAATTTGAATTTTACATTAAAGGTTGTGCTCAAGGACGCTTCGGTTTGAAGTATAATGAATTTATGTTTGAGGAAATAAAACGATTATTTAGAGAAGAATCATTGTCCAATAATTAAAGAAAATGCTTATCTTTGCACTAAGAAAAGAGTTATTTGAAAAGCATGAGGAATATAGTGTAACAAAACAAGTTAGCAATTTCTTATCCATTGCCCATTCTCATGCAAGTTCTTCTTAATGGTTTGATACTCAAAGAATCTTAATCAAACTACATCAAATATACGAAATAATCCGCAAATGAGTATCGTTTCAAGTAACAAAAATGAAGAATAATAGCGATTTTTAAGGAATGTATCAGAAATCATCTGATTTACGGAAACACCTAATAATCAGCATCTATATGGATTTTCTCCGCTTTTGTTTTCCCTTATTTTGCATACATTGGCTAATGGGATATAATAAAATGGAGCTATCTACTTTAATCTTGCCAACAGATTTGGCAGAAACCTCCTAAGTTGTTAGACAACCCCTGCCACATTATTGTTCTGTTCAAACGGCAACTCTATACCAAATTATTGACTCTATTATCAAACTTCTCTTTTTCCTTATTCAATTCATTCTGCAAAGGTACAATCGTCTTATTGTAATACTCAACCAATTCATTTTGTTTGTCTATGTGGAAATACTCTCCCCTCATTTCCGCAACCTACTGTTAGAATCAAAGGGATGAAAACAAAAGTAACTGAAACGGCAACGCAAGTGAACGGACATGCTCCGGAATATACAATCAGAGAAATAATCTACACCATAAACCTCATTGAAAATCTGAATGGAAAAATCAGAAAGAATACAAACTCTCAATATTTCTCTGTAACCTATTTATAACATCATCTTAACTATTTCGCAATGGCAATTCATGATATTTGCACACGCTTAAGCAAATAAATTAAAATTAAAAAAACAAAATGAAAAAAATTAGTTTCTTGCTTGTGTACTTACTAACCAGCGTTATTGTATGTGCACAGCATAAGAAAATCAGCGGCACAATTACAGGAACTCAGAATGAGACCATTATTGGTGCTACTGTGTTAGAAAAAGGTACTACAAACGGTGTGGTGACGGACATCGATGGAAAATTCAGTATCCAGTTAACCAATGATAACGCAACGTTGGTAATTAGCTATATCGGCTATAAGACACAAGAAATAAAGCCTCAGGGCAATACGCTTTCTATCCAAATGGACGAAGTTTCTGAACAATTGAATGAGGTTATCGTGATTGGTTATGGTACTACCACAGTGAAGAGCAACACTGGTTCTATCTCTTCTGTAAAAGCAGATGACATTATGAATTACCCTTCTGCTAACTTTGCCAATTCTTTGGCGGGTAAAGCTACTGGTATTCAAGTTATCCAATCATCAGGAACCCCTGGTAGTGCTCCCCAAATCAGAGTGCGGGGTATCGGTACATTGACTGCAGGGAGCAACCCTTTAATTGTTGTTGATGGTTTCCCCTTGTCAGAGGGTTCTACCATTAACAGCATCAATCCCAACTCTATCGAGTCTATAGAAATCCTGAAAGATGCCGCTTCAACCGCCATCTATGGTTCAAGAGGTGCTAACGGTATCATCATGATAACAACAAAATCAGGCAGAAACGGCAAACCGTCAGTAACTGTTTCTGCCAGCTATGGTGTTCAAACTCGCTCAGACAGAGTGAAGTTGGTAGATGCCTACGACTACGCCCAGTTCTTAAAAGAAGCAAGAAATACCGGTTATGTAAAACAAAAGACCCCCAAAATAGAAGCGAAAGCGATAATAACACTGTTAGAAAGCAAAAGGGTGCCTCCAAGCGTGAGCTGATTCCTGACTATATCGTTCCCTATCTGAATGGTGAGCAAGGCCTTACCAATACTGATTGGTACGATGAGATATTCCGCACAGCCCCGATTCAAGACTATAATATTGCTGTAGCTGGAGGTTCGGAGAAAGCATCATATTCATTCTCTGGTGGCTACCTTAAACAAGAGGGTATTCTTCTTGGTTCGGATATGGACAAATTCTCAGCCAATGTCAATCTGCGCTTCAATCCCTCCAATTATATAACAATGGGCCTGTCAATGTCTCCTTCATACACTCGCACGAATTCATTCAGTTCAAGTGGCACTTGGGGCGGTTCATTGATTGGTTTGGCATCTATCAGCTATCCTTTCTTCTCTCCCTACAATGAAGATGGCAGCTACGCTATTTCAACTCAGATTAACGCCAACAAAGAAGCAGATGGTGCACTCTGCGAAAACCCGCTGGCCTGGGCTACCATGATTACCAATAATCAAAAGCGCGCTCGCCTATTTGGTAACTTCTACACAGAGGTTAAACTGCTGGACCAGTTGAAATATAAAATCAATCTGGGTACCGACTATGAGTCTGCTCATTACAACTACTTTAACCCTTCTTCCATCGGTGCTTATCGCGTACCTGCTCCCAAACCCACTGAAGCATCGAGGAATACTACAGAATCTCTCAACTACATCATCGAGAATACTCTGTCGTACAACCAATCCTTTCTCAACAATGCTCATAACTTTCAGGTACTGTTAGGACAATCTTATCAAAAAGAAGAATATGAAGGTTTGAAAGTAGTGGCTTCAGGCTTTACTGATGACTCTATCGAGAACATTGCCGGTGGTAGCAGTTTTAAAGTGACTCCCTCACAATACAATTGGGCCATGACATCCTACTTTGGGCGTATCAACTACAACTTCCGCAATAAGTATATGTTGAACACCTCTGTTCGATGGGATGGTTCATCACGATTCGGTGCAAACAGCAAATGGGGATTTTTCCCTGCAGTATCTGCAGCATGGCTTATCTCAGGTGAAGACTTTTTGAGCAACAATCAAACAGTGGAATATGCAAAAATGCGTTTGAGCTGGGGTAAATCGGGTAATAACCAAATTCCCAACTACGGTGCCTTGGCTCTAATGGGAAGCGCAGACTATGTAACAGATGGTTCTATCGCATCCGGCTCAATCATTGGTGACTCACCTAATCCGGATCTTTCTTGGGAAATGACTTCCACTTGGAATATTGGTTTCGATGTTACATTGATGAAGTATCTCGACCTGAGTGCTGATTTTTATATTGCCAACACACAAGATCTTCTGCTGAATGTGCCCGTTCCTCAACAGAGTGGTTACACAACATCCTTGCAGAATATTGGTGAAGTACGTAACACAGGATTCGAAGTAAGGCTTGCAACAGCTAAAGATATCCGCCTGGGTGCCGTAGATTGGAACTCAAACCTCAGTTTATCAGTCAACAAAGATAAAGTGCTGGCACTGGCACCTGGACAAACTCAGATCATCTCAGGAAACAATATCACTAAAATCGGTAATTCTATCGGTGAATTGTATGGCTATGAAGTAATCGGTGTCTATAAGTCGGATGCCGATTTCCAAAAATACCCCTATATGGCCGGCACTCAGATCGGAGACTACATCATAGCTGACCTGAACGGTGACAATGAGATTAACGCTGACGATAAGAAGAGTTTTGGATCGCCTGCCGCTAAAGCCGTGATTGGATTCAACAACACTTTTCGCTACAAGGACTTCGAACTCACCTTTGATATTTACAGTGAACTTGGCAAAAAAAGAACAGCGGAACACTCCAGTCACTTGAATGTGGTGAAGGCTTCATGATGGTAACTCAAGACTACTTTGACAACCGTTATCATCCTGTGAACAATCCAGAGGGTACAATGGCTACTCCCAACATGGGTAACTACTCTAATGCCCGTAAAGCTACTGCTGCTTCAAACATCTATTTCAAGGATGCGTCTTATGCATTGCTTCGAAACTTGAAGTTGGCATATAACCTGCCTTCCGCTCTGCTTGGTAAAGTAGGTATCAATAAGGCTCAAGTATATGTGTTAGGCAATAACTTATTCATGTTGACCGGTTATAAAGGATTCAACATTGATGCTGAAGGTTCCAATATATTGGAACAAGGCAACGAACAATATGTATATCCTGTTCCTAGAACCATCTCTGTAGGTGTTAATATCAACTTTTAATTCATAGACAACAATGAACTATAAATATATATTTCTCTCAGCTGCCCTTTGCGCACTGACTGCCAGTTGCTCAGAAAGTCTGCTGGATCTGAGCCCTGAAACCAACAATGTACTCAACAATTATTATAAAAACGAAGAGCAAATCAACAAAGGTGTCAATGCAGCCTATGCCTGTCTTCAGTATAGCGGTCAATATGGAATTGCCAACCATGTACTTGGCGAACTTCCCTCAGACAATACTTGGGACGAGGTTCCGGCTAATGATGGAGGTAACTATGGTCAGCTTGATGAATTCAATATGACTTCATCCAACACGATTATCGCTGATTCCTGGAAACATAACTATATAGGCATTCAGCAATGTAATATCATCCTTAACCGAGTGGATGGAGTTGATATGACTGAAAATAACCGAAGTGTAGTTAAAGGAGAGATCAAATTCCTCAGAGCTTTGATGTATTTCAATTTGGTCCGTATCTTTGGCGATGTTCCCTTGGTGACTAAAGAAACGGAAAATGTTAACGACTATTTTGGTCAAGGACGCACAAATAAAAGTGAGGTTTATCAGCAGATTATTTCCGATTTGAAAGAGGCTACAGAGATGCTTCCCCTTACAGCGAGCCTACAAGGCCATGCTACCAAAGGAGCGGCCGAAGGACTTCTTGGTAAAGTCTATCTTACGATGGGAAACTATTCCGAAGCCAAAATAGAGCTTCTCAAAGTGGTGAACAGCGGTCAATACGCACTGTTAGATGATCCTAACGACATCTTCGATACAGAAAATGAAGGTAACCGCGAGATTATCTTTGATGTGCAGTATCAGTCTGGGCTCAATGGAAACTCAGAAGGAAGCAATGCTTTTATGATGTTCAGTCCTTCAGGTTCCGTGAGCGGTGCTAAAGGTCATAACTTGCCCACTCGGGAAGTGTACAATCTGTTTGCAGACAATGATAAGCGAAAAACAGCTTATTTCCGCTTGACCGAAGTACATGTGGCAACTAATAAGTTGAAGCAGACCTCGAATGTAGTAAAAGATAGCGGCAGCAATGTAGTAGTACTGAGATATGCTGATGTTCTGCTGATGCTTGCAGAATGCTATGCACAAACAGGTGATATTGAGGCCGCACTCACCTGCCTGAACGATGTGAAATCTAGAGCTGGCATTGACGAAGTGGAAATCTCAGACAGCAACGCTTTATTAGACGAGATTGCCCTTGAACGTCGTAAAGAGTTAGTATGCGAAGGTCATCGTTGGTTTGACCTGATTCGTACAGGAAAAGCCATCGAAGTGATGAAAGCCCATTTTGCCAACACTACCGGCTATAATGGCGTAAGTTTGAACGAGAATAACCTAGTACAGCCCGTACCTCTGTCACAGATTGATACCGATTCAAGCATCAAGCAGAACAAAGGCTATATTTAATATTACTCATCAGTATGAAGAATTTATGTCTAATTGCATTAACCTTGGGCCTAATGGCCCAAGTATTCCCTTCAAGAGCTCAAGCACTATACGAGGAAGGGAAGGTCAGCGTTATCTCTCATCGTGGAGACTGGCGTAATACACCAGAAAACTCTATTCGAGCCATCCAAAACTGTATTGACCTAGGTGTGAATATGGTGGAAATCGATATCAAAAAAACCAAAGATAACGAGCTGATTCTGCTTCATGATAAAACCCTCGACCGAACCACAACCGGCAAGGGACTCCCCCAAGATTATACTTTGGCTGAAATCAAACAAATGAGGCTCAGGAATGGAGCCGGTGTAGCTACTAGTCATCAGATCCCGACTTTAGAAGAAGCTATGATAGTTGCCAAGGGCAAGATTTGGGTAAACATCGATAAGGGATATGACTATTTCGATTTGGTAGAAAAAGTCCTTGAAAAAACCGGTACTACACAGCAGGTACTCATCAAAGCCGGACTTCCCTATCAGAAGGTGGTGGCTGAGAATAAAGCGGTATTGGATAAGCTATTCTTTATGCCTATCATTGATATGGCCAATCCTGATGCTATGACCATGGTGGAAGAATACATCAAAAACATGCAACCCAAAGCATTTGAAGTGTGTTTTACCCAAATAGACCAAGCACTTCAGAATGTTCTCGACCGCATTCAAAAATCTGGAAGCAAAGTGTGGATCAACACTCTTTGGCCCTCTCTTTGCGCCGGTTTGAATGATGACAGAGCCGTGGAAGAGAACCAACAAGATTCCATTTGGGGAAAGGTTATTGAAATGGGAGCTTCTTTTATCCAAACCGATCGCCCTAAAGAGCTTGTCAATTATCTTCGTAACCAAGGGAAGAGTGTCAACACCGCCGGATATATCCGCAAAAGCTGATGGATAGAGACCAGCATTATGTACATGTCGTGTCTCACCGTGGAGATTGGAAACAATTCCCTGAGAATTCTTTGGATGCCATCAACAGCATTATTCAAATGGGTGGCGATGTAGTTGAAATCGATGTACAACGCACTAAAGACGGTCAACTCATCCTCATGCATGACGAAAGGCTGGATCGTACCACCAATGGTAAAGGGCTGATAGCAGAGACGACATTCGCTGATATTCAAAAACTCTTTCTGAAAGATCATAATGGCAACGTAACTCAGCATAAGGTGCCAACACTGAAAGAAGTATTGTTGATGTCCAAAGGACGCATCATGCTGAATCTTGATAAGGCGGACAGATTCTTTGAACAAGTAGTGGCTTTGCTGCAAGAAACAGGCACTACAGATATTGCCATCTTGAAAGGATTGCAATCTATCGAGGAAATCAACAATAGACTTGGTGTCCATTTAGATTCAATCATCTTTATGCCAATGGTACGTATGGACAATGATGATGCTGAACAACGCATCACCTCGTTCGTAAATGAAATGGCTCCCGTTGTCTTCGAAGTAGGCTATCAAAAGTCTGACAATCCCTTACCTCTGAAAGCCAAGAAGTTGGTAGCCCGCAAATCTCTCTTATGGTATAACTCCCTGAAAGGACGAAACGGCAACCATGACGATGTTGTTTCAAAGGCAGATCCTGATGCTGGCTATGGCTACCTCATTGACAAATTAGGAGCACGCATGATTCAGACTGATGAACCGGCCAGGCTTATTGAATACTTACGTTCACGCGATCTGCACTAATACAACTAATGCAAATGCACATAGGAGGTGTGTCAAAATGCTGACACATCCTCTTTTTTATGACGATGGCTCTTTTCGGAATAAAGATTGTATCCGCTAATTTTTGCAAATAGATGGTGATTGTAACAGAAAAAGATGTATCCTGTTTAAGAGAGCAAACCGCACCGTCAGTTTTGAAATGTCTGCTAAACAACTCACGAGAATACAGTTCACCTTTAATGGAAACATCTTTGAACGTGCGTAGTTTTCTAATAACGGCATCGCCAAAGTTCAGAGTATCACGCAGGAACTTTATTGTCGCCATTTCTTCTCCGTCCGTAGAAAAGACTCGAAATCGTTGATGAACGTGAGCTGTAACTCTTTCACACACTTGTAGGTGTGTGACAAGAGCTCCCGAATGTGCTTGCAAACGGTTATGTAACGCTGGAACGTACCCTTTGCCCTGTTGTATCCCACTTTCTTGGCGAACTCGGCATTGTGTTGTTCAAAGAGTTTCAACAGTATTTCCTGTTTGACCTTATACTGAAATAAATATCTTTTCTACCTGTCGGCGAACAAAGAATTTACATCCACTTCTGCGTCTTCCATCCCAAGCACCCTCTCGATATCTTTCAGTATTCTGGTATAATTGTCAGATATTTCCTTCTCCGTCCTGAACGCGACTACCGGCAGCGGTTCCTCCTCCAGTTCGAACAACCTGAACTTCTTCCTGAAATGCCCTTTGATATTGGAACGGTTTCCCATTCCGATAAATTCCCCCGGTTCCAGTGAGGCGAAGTCCTTCGATTCATAGATCTCTTCCTTCTGTGTGCTGATGGTCACGCTGGAATTACGGCCGCCACCGCTGCTGCCGGAACTGGTGGACTTCTTCTCCTTCTCGTATTTCCCGAAAAGAGAGGGTAATATTTCAATGCCTCCACATCCTGTGTGCGGCCCAGGAAGATATTCCCGAAATTCGCCTCGATGGACGACCTGTCCAGTTTGCTGTACAGTTTTTCCAGCTTGGCTCCGGACTGGGTGAGCAGCAGGAACGCCGCCCCGTACTCGCGCAGGACGGAAGGCAGCTTCTCGAAGTCACGCACCTTGAAGGTGGTCATCTCGTCCAGGATAAATACAAAGGGGACCCTGTTCTCCATGGAAAACGAGCGCGAGGCGATACTCATTACCATGGCGATGACGGGGGATATCACCGACTCCGTCGCATAGTTGTTGCTGATTGCAAAAAGTTTCGGATGTTCAGGATCAATCAGATTGAAGTCGAAGTCATTCCCTGTCAGCACATAGCATATGTTCTCATTGGTGGCCAGCTTCGCCACATAGTTGCTGAGAGTGGACACATAGGAGGCCTGTGTTTTCTCACTGCCTTCCGCCTTGAGGTACGCCCCCGCCCATCATGGCGCTGATATCGTTCAGCTTCAGGAATTCCTGAAGCTGTCCCGTATCGGCCTTCATCACGAAGTTGACGATATGCGGCAGCGTGCAGCATTCCGGGAACTCGTCCCAAAGCCTGTACGCCACGCCGTTCAGGATGCCAAGCGCTCCTGTATACCATTCGTCCTGTTTGGATGTGGGCGGCATCAACGCGCCCAGTACGTCCTCCATCAGCTGCATGAGCATCGTCCTGTCCTTTATATTCCTCCTGTCCAGCGGATTGAAGCGGTAAGTCCGGTTCATGTCCGTGAAGTTTACATAATAGAACTCATGGGGGTATCCGTGTTTCCTGATCAGGTTGTATGCAGTCCGGGTATAGTCAAAATCCTTGAAGTCATAGATGAAACCGGCGAATCCGGACCTGATGTACTGTTCCATCAGCGGTTTGCCTATGGATTTGGTCTTGCCGGAACCGGCTCCTCCATAGACAAGGAAATTGGAGAACCAGTAATAATATCTGATAATTGTCCCGTCCGTAGCGTGAAGGGAGAGCAGGGCTTTTCCGTCCTTTCCGCTTTCTGCTCCTCCTTTGAAAGAAAGACGGAGAAGTACGGAAACGACACCCGGAAGCAGGAACCACCACCCGTCCGGGATGGTGGCATGTGCGACAGCTGTTTCTGCAAGTACCAGCAGCAGGAACAGGACATGTGACATCCGGGATTTTCCCGGAAACAGACAGCTGGCGATGCCGCCGCCAAAAAGCAGGGCTGCCAGTTTCATAACAAACATATGATCCATATTCATAAATTGATTTAGATTTTTCCGGTAAGCGCATCCTTTACCAGTCTTTTAGCTTCCGCTATGAGAGCCTGTTTCGGATTCACCATGAAACGGAACATCCGGTAAGACACATCCAGCATCTTCCTCTCGTTTCTGAATTCTTTCTGCAGGATGGCGGATTTGGCCATGCTCATCGCCTCGTTCTTTCCCGGAACATAATGGTAGGTGTGTTCCCTGCCGTCCTCGTAATACCTGTGCGTGGCCTTGTAACCATACATGCTGATGAACCGGTCCGCACACCGGGCTTTCCATTCCATACGGTCGAAGCCGATAATTCCCTTTTTACCATTCAAGATATTAACAGATCCCCGGCTGTTGGCAAGAGGACATAATGTTACCGTCTGTGTCACATCATTCCGTGAAACGATGATATGAACATGGAGTTGCAGCCCGGGTTTCCTGTCCCCGGCTTTTGCCCGTCCCTCCTTCACTTCCTCATCACAGTTCCTGTAGTGGCGTTCCGTTTCCACCCTCCCAAAATAAACAAGATCCTTTCCTGATTTTATCTTCTCCCTGCGAAAATTCTCCGCATACAGGTCCATACAGTTCCGGGAGTAATTCTTCAACTCATGAATGACTTTTTCCTGTTCCTCCACGGTGAGCCGCTCAAATTCCGCCACCTGCTTTCCTGTAACCCGCCGGATCAGGTGGGCCGCTTCATCCTGTGAGGGATTGATGGACAGCATATAGAATTTATCATCCCTCTTCTTCAATCTTTTATGGTTGTTGTCAATCTTTTGCATGACCGTCACCGGTGCGACATAATCCTCCTCATGGGAGAAGAACGTGTCATAATAAGGTTTGTCTTCAAGACTTTCCTTCAACAGGTATTCCACCAGTGCCCGGCACCTGTCCTTGTTGTCGCATACACAGGGTGTGTTGACCGGTTTATGTACTTTTACAAACATTCCACCTGGATTTAGTTCTGATAATAATCATAAGGTTCCTTTTGAAATTTCTTGAATACAGATTCATGTATGATACTGCATTTTTTCAACTCACCGCCTGTCGTCCTCTGTTCCTTCATGGTGACAGCCCGAACTTCATAATCCCCTTTCAGATAATTCGCCGGACTATATGGACACTTCATTCTGTAAAGGATTGCTGGAAATATGGTAGAATATGCCATTCTTTTTTTTGATTGTTGCCAGCCTTCCGCATAAACCGCATTGGCGCCATATAATATTTTCTTGTGAAAAAAAAGTATCATACTTTCTCTGTTCAAACTGTATTTCCACTTCGGATGAGCCGGTACAGGACGGGCCATTACCTGTTTTACGAACATATTTCCTTTACCTTATATAACAACATTTCCAGATAAACCGGTGCGACAAAATAATCTGTTCCTTTTTCCGCCTTCTTGAAGTTCTTCTGGTCGAAAGCGTTTTCCAGCAGCCTGACAACCTGTCCGAGTTTCCGTCTGTCCTCCACGTCAGGAGCACCTGCTTGCTTCAACCGCTCCACTTCCGCTTTCAGTTGGGTGACCTGTTTGTCGGCCCGGTCCAGCAATTCATCACTGTGCGCTTCCGGCGCCGGAAGCAGCTTGTCGATCTTGTCTTTCTCTATGGCACGGATGATTTTGATGATCCGTTCGATTCCCTGAAGTTCCAGTGTCTTGAACTTCCCGTTGATTGACGTTCGGGGATCCACCCCGTTCCGCTCAAAGTAGGACAGCATTGTCTCAATGAATTCACTGGCCGACACGCTTCCTTTCATTTCGTCCAGATGCTGTTTCACATCTATGGATACACGAATGGTTTTTGTAATTTTTGTTTGCATAATCTTGAATCTTTCTGCAAATGTAAGGGCGGACCAGCACAACCTTTTTGTGCTGCCTCCATCTTTTTTTCTGTAGATTTTTTGTCTACATTCGCAATGTTAACAATCAACTATATATAAAAAACATGTCGATTTTATGTAGACAACACAATTACTTGATAATCAACAGGAAAAAGACTTAAATCTACAGAAAAAGTAGACAATTTGTCTACAAAAAATCTCACAACCTATTGACAATCACGGCTCTGCGTGATTTAGCGAACGTCAAAACGTGCGCGCCGCTTGCTCTTCCTTATTATTTTTTCAAAGAAAAAATGGAATTTCTCGGGCAGAGCCCTTCCCTAGAGAGAAGGAAAGCCATGCGGTACGGAGATGGATACGGAAGATATGTGACAGACTGAGGGAGGCGTATTCCGTCCTTGGGGGCTTGCAGAGAGACCGGCGATATTGCCGGTGCGAACTTCCAGGAGTATGTGCCGTTTCCGATCTCGCAAGATGCGGGAGAACGGACGGCAGACCTGATTTGTAATCCCGGAAAAAAGAAAGTGTCCTCAGAGCGGATCGGAGAAGTGGCGGCGGGCCGGCGGACAAACCGGAAGACAATACGGGCAGATATTATCAAACAAACCGATTCTGAAAATCAGGAAAAGTACAATAACTGTTTCTGCATAATCTTCCCGGAAAAAAGAAAATGAACAATACCTGACAATACTTATGGGTTGCCAATGGAAGTGTGCATGAATCTTCCTGTTCATGAACGAATAAAAATATAGGTAATCTGAAAATGATGGTGGAGAACCGGACATGCTGGTGGCGTCAAGAAGGAACAAAAGGAATCGGGCAGGATTATTTTGAATGGTCCTCTTTTTCCGCGAATCCGATAGGTATACATTCCAAATTGACGTGTCATTTTTTTTAAGAAAATAGCCATTCAAAATATCCATCCAATACTTAATGCCAATATTTTAAAGTGTTTTAATTTTAAAACATTAAAGCATTTAAATATTAAAATGTTAAAACTTCGGTCATGAACACTTTACATGATCTGTTGTTTTATGATATTTGTTTATATGTAGAATCCGTATCATTGTTAAAAATATCATACACGTAATTCTGTAATCCACCCTTTACATTATGTGAGAATCAATGGATATTCTTTTTTCAAAG
>OKWC01000107.1_pt1 | contig 15819 bp, 19 predicted proteins | sample 1606971 | NCBI WGS metagenome assembly OKWC01 (sample SAMN04414076, study PRJEB24778) | human gut metagenome | material: faecal | host: Homo sapiens
AGTTCTGCTTCATTATTAAGCATTTTCACAATCTCATAGAATTTCTGATAGTCTTTGTATACATCAACATTCAGAATAATTGCCTGCACATTTGAGAAATCTATTTTCTTGTCCGTACTTTTTTTGATATGCCTCGTTCAGACCACCTATATTTTTCATTTTAAAGTTTCTGAAATCACTGTCTTTTTCGCCATTATTAAATGATAATATAACCTCATATTCTCCGTCATTGACACCAACAAATATACTGTCAACATATTCCCTGCTATCAATTTCCACCCGCTTTTCACCTGATGCCATAACTGTTTTAAATTTATTGTTTTCGTTAACAACTGCAACTACGCCAAAAGTTACTACCAGACCCGTTATGACATTATTTTATAAATGTTTATTCTTTTTAACTTCATACTTTCATATGGAAGATTCCCGTAATTCTTATTTTCCACATTTTCTTCATTTTGTTTACTACATTCTTTATTTCTGCTTTCAACATTTTTTTACCAATGTAGCATAACCCACACATCACATCCAACAGATTAAATATATTTCCAAACAAGCCTGTCAAGGTAACGATAAGCGCCATAATAAAGAATACAAGATACAAACCCCCCTGTTTTTCCAGAATCAAGCCTGAGATTTTAACTGTATCCATTAATTTCACAGTTGACTCATCGTTTTGCAATACAGTATTCAGTCCCAGATTGCCTACATTTAGTGCAAATATAATTATGTTTATTACGATTGCAACAGTAATTCCACTGAACACGTATTTTCTAAAAATAACATAATCCTCACTATCTTCTATAGAGAAATGGCTGCTTTCTAAAAGCAATATCTCTGCAGGTGCGAAAATCAGAAATAATATTACTGCTCCTTTGAGCGTTCGGCTTATACCTGATACAAATAATGGTGAAATGTAATAAATATCGACTCCCCTTATTGCAAATATAATTAATAATATAACAGGTATCATAAATACCATATACAGACACTCTGCTAACCGCCCTCTCGCTTCTATTCCCTTCGCAGCCCCATATAACGCAAGCAACAGAACCGGTACAAATATAAATACATAATTTAATTCATCTATGACCTCGATTTTGATTAACTTCGTAAAAAAGCTATTGTCATTATAGCAAGAATGAAATATTTAATAAAAAATAAAAATGCAATTATTTTACTGCACAATTTGCCATAATATTTCTCCGTATAATCCCAGAAATTCCACTTAGTATACCTGCATATCCAGAGTATTACCGCTGTATATGCGTATGACAATATTCCTGCGATTAAAATTGCAAATATTCCATCGTGTCCGCTGTATTTTGCTGCAATATCTGTAGAAATAAGACTGCTGACAGCCAATACCTCTACAATAATAAGCCTTTTTATCTGTCGTGCTGATATCTTGTTATTCCCATACATTCTACTACCTCACTTAATTCTCTGTTTTCTGCGATTGTCTTTTCTTGCAAATACCGGCCTGCTCGTAAGATATTTAAAAGGTGCACGAATTATAAAATCCCTGCCCCTCTCAGCTCTGTTAATTTCTCCGCCTGCGACAGGTCCGAGATATGGAAATGAATAGCTTATCAGACCGCTAAGGTGAATAAGTACACACATAATGCCTAATATATATCCGTATATCCCCCAAATTGCCGATGTGAGAATCAGAAAATATTTTATAATTCTAAATGAAGATGAGAATTCATTATTAGGAATAGTGAATGAACACAATGCTGTAAGTGCCACAACAATTACCACTATCGGGCTTGCTAATGAAGCGTCTACTGCTGCCGAACCAACGATAAGACCTCCTACTATCCCGATTGCATTTCCCATAGCTCCCGGTATTCTTACTCCCGCCTCTCTGATTAATTCAAATGAAATCTCCATAATTATGACTTCGACAAATACCGGATATGGTATTCCCCGTCTTGCATTTATGAATATCATCACAAGATTTACCGGTAATATCTCCGGGTGAAAATTAACAACTGAAATATATAATGCTGGGAGTGAAATTGCGAAAAACACAGCTATATATCTCAATATCCTTGTAAATGTAACAAGTCCCCAATGTTCAAAATAATCATCTGAGGTTTTCATAAATGACGAAAAATTAACAGGCAATACCAGTGCAATTGGTGAATTATCGACTAATACTACAACGTGTCCGTTTAACAGAAATTGTGCTGCCCTGTCAGGTCTTTCGGTTGTCATATATTGTGGAAATGGTGACAAATCATTGTCATTTGTAAGTTGTTCGATTACACCGCTATCCATAAACCCATCAATCGTAAAGTCATCTAACCTTGATTTAATCTCTTTTAATAACCCTTTATCCACAATTGTATCCATATATAATAATGCAATTCCTGTATTGGTCCTGACTCCTGCGAATTGCTCTTCGATTTTAAGTTCATGACTTCTTATTCTCTTTCTCACAAGCATTTCATTAGTTTTATATGAACTCGAAAAACCTTCCTGTGAACCTCTTATTACCTGTTCATTTTTTGCTTCCTGAACTCCCATTCCGGGATAGCCGTCTCCTCTTATCTTTAATGCCTTATCTTCACCCTCTAGAATCAGGATTGCATTTCCTATCATTACACCCTTTATAGCATTTTCAATTGTATCAACTTTTTTCTACATCTGTAAGTCCATACAGAACTTTTTTTTTTATCGTAATGTCGCTTACTGTTTCCTCTAAGAAATATATACGTCCCCTGACCTCATCTAAATATTTCATATTTACATCAAGACATTTTACATCATTACAATTTTTGAATATATCATCAAGCATATTTTTGTTTTTCTCAAATGATTTAGACAAAAACATTGCACACCCTCCTACCCTGTTACATCTGCTACATAGGTATTAGTGTGTGCAATTCATAATCACTTATTCATAATTAACTTAAACTTCGCATATAAGAAATCTTATTAGCTTTTTTTCACTGCCTTTTCTGTTGTCAGATTATCTATAATTGTTTTCTCCTGATTATTAATATGAAGCTTGATTGCATTCTTTGCCTTATCAGGGTTTCTCTCAGATATTGCCTTTACTAAAGTATCATGTTCTGCTACAAGTATCTTTCGTTTATTCTCGTCCTTAATATATTCTAATCGATATCTGTACATCTGCTCACGAAGATTATTAAGTATCTGTATGAGTCTCTTATTACCTGTTGTTTTATATATTACATCATGAAATGTCACATCTGCCTCTGCCATTACTGTAAGGTCATCTGATAAGAGTGCCTTTTTAAATGCTTCATTGCATCTGCACATTTCCTCTATATCTTCTCTCGTAGATTTCTTGCAGGATAATACAACTGCTAATTCTTCTAAATTCTTTCTTACCTCTAAAACGTCTGTCAGATCCTCTAAAGTAATCTCAGCCACCACAGCACCTTTTCGCGGTGTCATAACTACCAGACCCTCTAATTCTAACTTTCTGATTGCCTCTCTTATAGGTGTTCTGCTTACGCCTAATTTCTGGGCAAGTGCTATCTCCATAAGACGTTCTCCCGGCTCTAAATCACCTTTTAATATTGCCTCTCTAAGTGTATTAAATACAACATCTCTTAGTGGCAGATAGTTATCAATTGCCATGCTTAACTCTTTCATAAGAACCTCCATTCTTCTTTCTCGGTGTATTCGGTATATACATATATGTTACATATGCCTGTTTCGTATAACCCAAAGCCTTAATTCTCTCTTTCGCTCTATAAGCATCTTCTTCAATTCTGAATAAACCAAATACTGTCGGACCACTGCCACTCATAATTGCATTTATTGCATTTTCTTCCATCATTACCTGCTTTAATTCCTCAATTACAGGATATTCCTTAGCTGTTACCGTCTCTAATACATTTCCAAGTCTTGCTGCCACTCCATCAAGGTCCTTATGCTTAAGTGCCTCTATCATTCCATCAATATCAGGGTGTTCATTAATCTCATCTAATCTAAGATTCTCATATACAAATTTAGTAGATACACTGATAGGTGGTTTGGCAATTAATACCGGACATTTAATCATATCAGGTAATTTTGTAAGTTTCTCACCGATACCCTCCGATAAAGCCGTTCCTCTCATAAGACAATAATGGAACATCAGCACCGATTTTTACACCTCTGTCCATTAACTGCTGTAAAGTTAAGTTTTAAATTAAACATTTTATTTATTCCAAACATTACAGTAGCGGCATCTGTACTTCCACCAGCCATACCTGCCGATACAGGAATGAATTTCTTCAATACTATTTTCACGCCATCTTTAATATTAAATTCATCAAAAAGCATTTTTGCCGCCTTATACACGATATTATTCTCATCAGTTGGAAGATAGAATAAGTTTGTCTCTATTTCAATTCTGCCTGTATCAGTCCTGGTTATCTCTATTCCATCGAAGATACCGACAGTCTGCATTATCATCCTTACATCATGGTATCCATCTTCACGTTTCCTAAGTACATCTAATGCTAAATTAATTTTTCCATAAGCTTTAAGATACATTTGTTCCACAACCAAATCCTCCTTTTTCTACACGTAACACTTTGTATACATTATACTTTACACAACTTAAAAATACAAGTTAAGTATTAATATTTTATCTCGTTTTGCCGATATTATTTAAAATAGATTAAGCGTATTACGCAGAAATGAGGTTTGATATGGACGTAAATGGAATTACAAGTGTAAGTACAAATTCTGTTAAAACTTACACATCCGGCAGTTCTTCTGCTAAAACCACATCTACTAAGAGCAGCTCATACGGTACGGATGCCGCAGCTGTATATGAGAAATCAGATGAAGCTAAAAAGGCTTCTTCTAACTCAGCATTAATTAAGAAATTAAAGGCAGATACCGAAAGCAGACTTAGTCAGATGCAGAATCTTGTTAAGGAGATGATGCTTAAACAGGGACAGACTTATACTAATGCAGACAGTATGTGGAAATTCCTTGCAAGCGGTGATTATACCGTAGATGCACAGACTGCTAAAGATGCAAAAGATGCTATTTCCGAAGATGGTTACTGGGGTGTTAACCAGACTTCACAGAGAATTTTTGATTTCGCAGTATCACTTTCAGGTGGTGACTCTGAGAAAATGGATAAGATGCTCGAAGCATTCAAAAAAGGATTCTCACAGGCTACAAAAGCATGGGGTAAAACCTTCCAGATATTTCAAGCCAGACTTATGATGCGGTAATCAATAAATTCGATGATTACAAGAACTCTAAGACTGATACTGAATAAGATTAAACGCCTATAAGGTAAAATTTAAGGAGTGCCTCACTAACATTGGCACTCCTTATTTATTTTCAAATTTTCTTGACTATCACAAGCATCTGTCCGCTCTTTAGTTCATCGGTTTTCAAATCATTGATTTGTCTTAAGCTATCCACAGTTGTATAGAATTTCTTAGCTATGCTCCACAAAGTATCGTCATTTTTCACAACATAACCCACAATTCCCGGAAGTTCACTTATCATTTCCATATCATAATCTTTTCCTCTAAGTCAATAATTACATCTTTCGTCATTTTATCAAATACTATACAATCTAATAGGATTACTGCTTTTACCTCGATTTCATCGGTTCCTGTCATATTCGCCTGTATCTGTTCTGTTGCAGGCTTAATATTATAAATACTATTGTTATTAATGTTATTTACTTCTATTTTCTGGCTAAATGGAATGGTGTCTCTAAGACAGCATAATGGGTTCATATCGTCCGAACAAATATACAATATATCCGTTTCAATAACACCCTCTATAAGCAGACCATCTTCCGCAACGGATATGTCATCGATTTTAACATTCCCTATACAACTGCATATCTGTAATATATGTGTACCGTCCATATTTCTTGTTTTGAGTTTGTCGACAACCTTACATTTAGAAACATTTTTCATAAGAAGATTCTCATAATCTGTAGATTTCTTCTTAAGAATAACGTCCTTCTTATGCGAATAAGCATCTTTAACGATATCAAACTGCTGCTCTTCATATAACTTAATATCAATATTTACTATTCCATCTAACTGCAACATTCTCTGCTCGCCATCATAATCTGGTCTTGCTTCTATGTCAGCATTTGCAAGTTTTAGCTCGATATTTGGTATCATATCTTCACTACAACCCGGCACTTCAATTATTCCATTAAAAGGCACATTTGCATCTACCCATTGCAGTGGTCCATCATCTGCTGTATACAACACAAAAATGTCGATTTCACCGGAGACTCCTATCTTATCCTCCATAACCTTAACTTGCTGGCCAAACAGACTCGATGTACACCATATTATCTCATTTATATTTAATTTACCCGTACCAAGATTGATTTCCTCTCTGATTCTGAGCAAATCTCTCTTCCTTATAGCAATCTGGGTAAGTTCAATGCTATCCTTTATATATTCGATATTATCATCATCTATATCAACAGCAAACTCTTCATCACAGATATTTTCTGCAAGTGCAATTACAGTAATTACTGCTTTCACGCTAATTTTTCTGGAATTAATCACACTTACACTTAAATCATCGATAACTAAATCAACGCTTATCGTATCTCCCTCTTCTATTCCGTCCATATTTATAACCTCATCAAAAGGCATACTTCCCTCTAACTTATGTATCTCGACTGATGGATTCATCGCCTTATACATCATTACGAATTTAAGTTTTCCTTTAGTTAAAATCTTGTTCTGTGAAACCTTAATTCCATCTACTACGATATTTCCTGTCTCTGTAATTTTATTTCCAATATCGGGAAGTCGGTCAGCAACATTTACATCATCATCTAACGTAATCTGACTTATGATTTTCCCTTTCATTTTATTCATATGAATATTTTTCCTTATCAGTGACATTACATTACCTCCCAGCATAATTTTCTTTTTTGATTTTGCTTTATACCTCACACTCAGTATTTCTATCTGTTTTTATTCTATTTAAATACAACAGATTTATCAATATAATCTAATTTTATTACAATATAAGGATAGGTTACCATCTGGCTGACCACCTCATTCTTCGATGGTCCAAGAAATTCTGTCTTAACATATATTCCGTTCTTCGTTTCATATAATTCGCTTACACCAATGCTATATCCCCCTGTCGGCTGACTTCCGTATCCGATTATTATGTACAGACTATCATTATCAATAAATGTCGTTTTAAACATATCCTTCTTGCGTTCATCGATAATAGTCTTTAATTCAACCGGAATACTCTCCTCAGGCACTACCGTAAAATCAACCTCCCCTAACTTCTTTTCATCATTTGATTCTATACTACACCCGGTCAGAACATTAGCACACATAAATATCCCAAAACATATCAGGATACCTGTAAGTACTCCTTTCCATTTCTTCACTTTTACTCCTCCACGCCTTAATTACTACTTTGCAAATGCATGCACATAATAATTTGCGGCCTCACTCGTATACTTATAATAATGTATGCTGTAAACTAATGGAAAATACCTTTAATATTTACAATTATCTGTCATATTTCTGTGTCTGCAAAGTCTTATAAGATATTTCTAGTTTTCCGCTAATATTTCTCTGCATACCATAAGTCTGTTACATTCATCAGGACTAACGCACCACTTAACTAACATTATCCGTCCTCTTTCTATCTCAATTACAGTTATACATCTTGGGTGAATTAAGCTTCCAGAATTATAATAGTAACTTCCATTCTCTGGATAAGACGGTCTGTGCGTATGCCCTGCTATGGTGGTTATCCTGTGATAATCTGCCCATTTCTCCAGTTTCTCATTCTTACGTGCCTTCTTATAATTATCTGCCGGAGGAGTGTTCGGATTATTAAAACCCACAAGCTCTAATGGTGACCAGATATTTCTTACAAGCCACCTGCCCAACCTCCAGCATTTATCATTAATAAATGAACCCTGATGGCCATGCAACAGAAATATATCCCTGTCATTAACTGTATCTTCCAATACGTAACTTTGTTTGGCCTCAATATCTTCTAACATCGGAACAAATCTCTTCTCACGTATGCAATAATATTTATCTAAATGTTTATCAGTGAATTTCTTATTTCTTTTGACAATATCGTGATTTCCATATATCATTTTAAGCCTGCCCTCTTTATAGAACTTAGACATCAGCCAGAAAATCTCACCATAACGGTTAATGATATTGTCATAATTCTTATTCTCCCATAATTCGTCACCATCGCCCAATTCTATATAAGTAAAACCCTTTCTATAATAATATCCCAGAGCCGCAAATGTTATCTGTTCATTTCCCGCAAAATTATCATTCCATCTACCTGTTCCCCTATGACAATCACTCATAATCACTATTTTAGACGTGACATTTAATTTCATTCGTTTCAGACTTCCTTGTAAATGTGGTTTATCTTCCTTGTCATACTTCCATTTGTCTAAATTATTTATACTCATAAATTTCCCCATAAACCAGCTATATTTCTCATATAGCCTTATTTATAATCTGACTATATTTTTATTGATATCCGACACATAATTTTATTAATTATATCTCCCAATATTGCAAAGCTTTCATAACTATCCGTTGATTTTCTTCCATATTCCAAGTGTCTGTACGCATATTCCATATAAATGTGGTGCTCTATACTTAATATAACCTATTTTATCTAATGTGTATTTGTATCTTCTGGTATATCGTCTGAATATCTTACAATTCTTCTTATTAATCTTCATTTTGAATCTGCTTCTTATACTCTTCTTAGAATCAGACTGTCTCGTAAATGGTTTCTCAAATCTTATTCTTACGGTATTTCTAAACACCGACATATTTCTCCTGTTATATCCTAATTTCCGAAGTGCATTAATAAATTGTATACACATCTGACCGTCTGGGAATACAATCTCTGCAATCATTGTAAGTTCAGCTGGCTTAGAATACTCTCCAATCATAAAACCTGTTAGCCACCAATGGGTATCGTGCCGCCTTATCAGAACGTCTCTGTTCTTAATAAGAATAAAACTCATAAACAATTCTTCATCTTCCCTCGCACTGTCATAATGTCTGCCGTCCTTTGACGTATACACACCTATCTCCGCACCTGTTGTAATTCCATACTGACCTTTCCAGAATTCTATAAGCCATTTCTTTCCACCATAATCGAATTTCACAGGCTCACTGTCTATTATCATTCCAAATGATTCCGCCATCTCATCATATATATTTCTGTAGCCGAATTTTCTCTGCCACGCATTGTGCTTCGATATAAATATTTCCTGTTTCGGTTCGAATTCAAAACCTGAACCCGCAATCTCCTTATTAATACTCTCCACTTGTGCCATAGAATTATATTCAGGATAAAACTTTCTTCCTCTGCGAATATATACAAACCGTCTGATTATCAGGACAAACAATACGATAATTATTACACTTAAAAGTAGAACATATAACATTTCCTTTAATAACAACTCCAATAAAAAAACTCCCCTCTTAACATATTTTATAGTGAATATCTATAGCAATTATGAGTGTACTTCTACAATGCATATCACTAAATAATAAGCTCATTATACTGTAATATTATACTGCGATAGCAGCTTCATAATTAACTATACTTTCTATAATATATGTTATGAAAGAAGTCCTACTTTTGAGACTAATATATTCTATTTTATATAATACAAAGTAAATATAGATTTATAACCCGGTTGCACATACAATTATATTTTACAGTCGTCTGCTCAGGTAAATTTAGCATATATAAATATTTGAAATCATTGTAAGAATTGCATAAATTTGTCAGGTGTTGTTATTTTTGCTCTTATTTTGTGTACATTCACCAGACAGACAATTAGGCAGAGATGTCCGTCTATGACACACGCTCTCATATTCCTTAACCTAGTGGGAGTAAAATGCCGCCATTAACAAAGTTTATTACGGTACAGTATATCAAAACGCGCTTCGCTTGAACGGTGATTTACTGCACCGCCCTTTTGCATCTGACGGCATTGACTCCCACACGGTTCGTCATAAATCGAGTGTGTGTCAAAGACGGACATCTCTGTTTAATTGTCTGAATGTTGAATGAATACAAATAATAATAAGAGCAAAGATACAACACCGACAAATTAGCAATTTGAAACACGATTTTAAATATTTATATATACTAATTTACCGTTCAGACAATTTATCTCATATTGTATGTGCAACCGGGTTATATAATCTAAATCTCAACTGTATTATCTAAAATAGAATCTATTAGTCCTATTGGATTGTACAATATGAGCTTGAAATATACCCTATTGTATTTGCATCAAGATATATAGCAATCCAGTTTGAATTACATTTATCAGGTGCAATTGTATATGTCGTTCCTGCTTTTGCTGTGCCTACCACATTGGCACCGACATCTGCGCTGAGTCTGACATTACAACTGCTGCTGATAACTGCTATTGTCCCATTAACTGTATTTCCTGCTGCCTGCTGTGGAGTCGTAGTCTCCTGATTCGATGATGACTCACCCGTAGTCGCAGCACCTGATGGTTTATTATATATGTATGGCTGTGTTTCTGTTGATACCTGTGACTCTATAACCTTCGTTGAAGTCTCTTTTGTAACTGATGTTTCTTCCATAATGTTTTCAGAATCCATGTTATAGTCTGATGTAGTTTCATTATCTATAGGAGTCTCATCTTTCTTTATCTCCTGACTCATTGAACTTTCAGCCTTAGTTTTGTTATTAGTATTTGTTTTATCATTATCTGTGAATAATACAATGCATAAAGTAAGACATATTGTCAGATTGACTACTAATGCCATTAATATAAAACTCTTTTTACTCATATTAACCTCATTCTGAGCGACCTATCGCGAAGTGGCGACGAAAATCACTGATTTTCGTCTGCCATAAGCGCAATTTAATTTCGCTCTGCGAACAAATTGCTGTGTAAAAATCAAATTATCATTTTGATTTTTTACACTAACCTCATTTCATTTAATCTTCATCATCATGATATTCTATTTCTTCGCCACGTTTGTAGACTCTCATATTGCCTACTGACTCGTGGAAGTCTGAAGTATCTGCTTCTTCTAAATATAAATCATCATTATATACGTCATCTTTTGCCTTAGAATTATTTCTGCCCGCTGCCATATCCGGTGTCAGTCTCGAAATGTATTTTACACGCTTATTTGAACCGCTTTTTCTCGGATTACGCAAGCTCGGATTACTTAAATCAAGGATTCTGTCAGCATCTTCTAAAATCATCACGCCAAAGCCTATTAATACACAAAGTGCCGCAAATGTCAGTGACAACATTGCATATTTGTAATCCTCATTTTTTATCATAATTCCTGTCGCTGTAAATGAAATTATAATTAACAGCATTGACACAACATCTTTAACTGTTATTCTTGAATTCATTGATAATCGTTTCCTTTCATTTTATACTGTATTACGGGTATACACTATACCTGTTAAATCAACTGATACAATAACTAACTCAAAACATTTCATATGTATTAATGCCACCCTATTAAGGTGGCATTATATCTACAAAGGCGACATCAAGCACCTTTTACATTGTCAAATTCTATAGTTTCGTATATTTCCATTACCTCATCTTCCAGATTATCAAAATCATCTTCATCAGCGGCAAATGTAAATACATATGCATTATTCCCTATTACTGTAAAATACTGAAGAATACTGCAATTAATTCCTGACTCCTCACCTGAAACTTTACAGAAATATCCTTTTGCACCATCTATTGTTTTCTTATAGATATCATCAACATTGTAGTCTAATTCTGCATACTGATCCATTGATAAATCTTTATAAGACTCTAAGTCTAAGTCATAACCTTTTAAATCCTGTACAACAACATTTATGTTTTCAGCAAAATCACCATTCAGACCTGTACCATTATATGTGAATGCTATATCTACTACTGATGAACCCTTTGTCTTAGACCAGTCAGAACTTAATTTAACAGAATATCCATCTCCTGAATATGATTTCCATGATGATGTATTAGATGTTGAATTATTTTTCTTTGATGAATTATCTTTTGAAGAATTATCCTTCGAAGAGTTATTTTTTGAGGAATTGTTCTTTGAGGAACTGCTCTTCTTTGTTGTCTCTTCTTCATCATCTAAATCATAATCCGAATCATCATCTATGTCATCATCTGTTATGTCAAATATTTTATCCTTTGATGAATTCTTATCTGACTTCTTATCCTGTTTATCACTATTAGCACTTGTTCCTACTTTAACACTTTCTGCCACAACCTGCCATCAAAAACATTACCATTGACAATACTAACATTGTAGCAAGTAATTTCATTCTTTTTCTCATATCTCTCTTTAACCTTTCGCCTTCTTAATTCATATTGTCATCATCGTCATCATCATCTATATCTGCTGACATATATTCACGACCTGAAACTCTCTTCTTAGTTCTCTCTTTTTCAACTAAGCCCGAAAGTTTATTTCGAACTTCATCGGCATTTTTAACTTTTTCAATGTAGAATACCGGAGTTGATTTATCAGCAGAATTAACTTTAATACTGCCTAATCCGAATATTCTCTGGCTTAATGGTTTCTCTAGAGTATTATCCATAATTCTATACAATCTGACTTCTTCCTCTTTCTTATTAAGAAAACCTGTACAAATAATCAGCTTGTCTTCATATAACTTATACTTTGTAAATGTCCATGGTAATCCGAAAATTATTCTTTTTCTGTCCTGCCATACTATCTTCTCTGCCATTTTCATATCCTCCTTTATCACATTGTTTACTATTTTAACATTTCATTTATCATATCTACTACTTCTTTACCAAGTTCATCAGATAATTTGGTAGCATCTTCAAGAGATGTTCCTTTAACACCATAGTAGAATTTAACCTTTGGTTCTGTTCCTGATGGTCTTACGCAAAGCCATGCATTATCCTCTAAATCATAATATAATACATTTGATGAAGGAAGTCCTGTAGGTTTTACTTCACCTGTAACCATATCTTTAATTGTATCTTTCTTATAATCTCTTGCTGACAATACCTTGTATTTACCGAATTTCTCAGGTGTATTATTTCTAAGAGTATCAAGAATCTCCTGAATCTTTGCAAGTCCCTCGATTCCCTTTAATGTAATTGACTGTATGCCATCTTTATAATAACCGTATTTCTCATACATTGCAATCATTGCATCCCATAAAGTCATATTCTTTGTCTTGTAATATGCTGCTGCTTCACAAAGTGCCATTGTAGCTACAATTGCATCTTTATCTCTTGCATGAGTACCGATTAAGCATCCATAGCTTTCTTCGAAACCGAATAAATATTCACCTTTACCACTCTGTTCGAATCTTAATATCTGCTGTCCGATATATTTAAAGCCTGTTAACACTTCAATTAACTTAACACCATAATATTCAGCAATTGCATCTGCCATATTAGTTGTAACGATTGTCTTAATTAATGCACCATCTTCTGGAAGACCATTTAATTCCTTAATCTGGCTTATCTCATAATCGGCTAAAAGGCATCCTGACATATTACCCGTAAGCGTAATATATTCACCTGTTTTATCATCTTTAACATATACACCTAATCTATCTGCATCAGGGTCAGTTGCAAGAACAAGGTCTGCGTCTTTCTCTTTAGCAAGCTTTAAAGCAAGTTCAAATGCTTCTGCTGCTTCAGGATTAGGATAGCTTACTGTTGGGAATTCGCCATCAGGAAGTTCCTGTTCAGGAACAACATATACATTTTCAAAGCCTAATTCTCTAAGAATTCTTCTTGCAGGAATGTTACCTGTTCCATGAAGTGGTGTATATACAATCTTTAAATCTTTCTGAACTGCATCTATGCAATCCTGATGTTTGACCTGTTTCTTAAGTGCAGCAATATATTTATCATCAATATCTGCACCAATAACATTATATAATCCTGCTTTTACAGCTTCGTCTTTATCCATTGTTTTAAGTGTAGCAAAATCTGTAACAGCCTTAACCTCTGCCATAATTCCTGTGTCATGTGGAGGTGTAATCTGTGCACCATCTTCCCAATATACTTTATATCCATTATATTCTGGTGGATTGTGACTGGCAGTTACATTAATACCTGCTATACATTTTAATTCTCTTACTGCAAATGATAATTCAGGAGTTGGACGGAGGCTTTCAAAAACATATGCCTTAATTCCGTTTGCATTTAAACATAATGCTGCCACATCTGCAAATTCAGGAGACATTCTTCTTGAATCATAAGCAATTGCAACACCTTTATCTGCGCCGCCGACTTTTAAAATATAATTAGCAAGTCCCTGTGTAGCTTTACGAACTGTGTATACATTCATTCTGTTAACACCAGCACCAATTATTCCTCTAAGTCCTGCAGTACCAAATTCTAATTCCTGGTAAAATCTTTCTTTAATCTCATTTTCATCATCACTGATGGCTTTTAATTCTGCCTTTGTCTCATCATCAAAACAAGTGTTGCTAAGCCACTCTTCATAAAGTTCTTTGTAATTCATCTTTTACCTCCTGTAACGCATCAATATATTTAATCGCCAATTAGCGAACCTATCAGTTTTGAATAATCAATCGTCTGATATGTAGTTGTCTGTGCTGTACTATTAGCTGACTTCTTAGAAGATGTCGTCTGCTTCTGATTTGATTTACTATTCGTATTATTTTTAGACGATGTATTTTTAGAAGTCTGGCTCTCACTTTCATCTGTACTGTCTTTCTCCGACTTAGTATCAGCCACAGATGTCTCAGTAGATTGTGTTAAGGAAATATTATATTCCTTAAAAATGTCCTGAACGTTTATTATCTGACTGTACGTATCATAACCCTTAGCTGATATCACTATCTTATGTGTACCATATGCCACATCAATTATATCCGAATAGTCCTTGACTACTCCGTCTATCGTAAGTTTTGCTCCTGCCGGTGCTATCTTAAATGATAATGTACCAAGCCTTACGGCATCTGATTGAAATTCTATAAGATTAACTCTGATTTCCTCATTGCTTTCTACTGAAATATCTTTAGAACCAGAGGTCTTATCCTTAGTTACTGTTAATGTATAATCTCCAACGGGTACCGGTATAACCATATTCTCCGTGATAAGTTGTACTATCTTCGAGCCTATCTCGACAAAACCACCCTCGAAGAAGGTTGTGCTGTCAAGTCTGACATAACCATGTCCTGTGGTAACTATTATCGAATCAAGCTGCTTATCCTTACCCTTTAGTGTAACTACATCAATACCTTCTAATTTATCAAGTGTTGTCTCACTGTACTCATCAATTATAACTGTGTTGTCTGTATAACTGTATACAGAACTTCCTACAGTAAGTAACTTCTTCTGTGTATCGATTTTAAAATCTGTCACACCCTGGTATTCCCAGTCACCATCTGATACTTTTATCTTAGATAATTTCCTGTCAGCAGCAAATTCAATATCTACTACCTCTCCAATCTTTAATTGATTTACGGAAATCGCCTCATCATAACGGTTAGACACTTCCGTACCTCCCGTATAACTATATGTTATCTTAGAATCTGTACCAGTCTGTTGTAGAATCATAGTATGTTTATCCTTATCTACATCAATAACAACTGCCTGAAGTAATTTATCCGATTTGGAATCTTCACTTTTATCTGTCTTAGCAGTAGGCATAACCGGAATATCCACACCATTAGAGATGGTAGCTTTTTTACCACTTTTATCTCCTGTTGCAATCATAATTATAACTACAACAAAAATCTTCCCAGAAAAACCATAATATATTTGAATGTTTTTTCCTTGTATGATTCATT
>OKWC01000109.1_pt1 | contig 15763 bp, 25 predicted proteins | sample 1606971 | NCBI WGS metagenome assembly OKWC01 (sample SAMN04414076, study PRJEB24778) | human gut metagenome | material: faecal | host: Homo sapiens
GCTCGATATTCAGGTGGAATATTGCAACATTCGTTGGGAATATGGCCAAATTCGGTACTTATAGTAACTGTTCCTCATTATATGACGGTAACCAAGCGAATCGAAGTGCCTAAGATTGTAGAGGTAGAGAAGAAATTAAACTGGTGGCAAAAAACAAAAATAGAGATAGGTGGATGGTCTATGATAATGAATATATTGCTTGTGTCTATGATAATTGTCAGAAGGTTAAGAAAGAAAGGAGGTGCCCGTAATTTATAGATTGTATTTTTTCAATTCTGTCTTTCGTTATAACAAAAACCTTCGGCGGTCCGGATTGTAAGAAAAGGACCGCACGCTCCTTATCAGGTAGAAGTCGCTAAGGAGAAACAATACGTCGGAACAAGAATTGTTTTGCGGTCCCAGACTGCTTAACAATTTTCCGACGTATTTTGTTTATCCAAACAGTGATTATATGAAAAGTGATGAAATATATAAGGATGTATTGCAGGTTGTCGCTTCAGTGACGGGAATATCTGAAACAGGTATTATACATAGCAATAAAGAGGAGTGTGCGAACGCCAGATATCTTCTTGTGCGTTATTTAGCCAAGATTTTCTCTGATACGGAGATAGCGTCATTGACTAACAGGACCAAACAGGCTGTCGGATCGATGCGGCGGAATGCTAAAAACAAGGGGTATGGATTGTGGAAAACAATTGGAAAGAAATAGTAAATAAATTGGAAAATAAATATTTTATTTGCAAGTAACTTATTCCGTAATTTGCCTTTGCGTCAATATTGACCGTGATATGTAAAATCATGATTATGGATAATGTAACAGGAATGAGCATCCAGGAATACGCCGCAATGCGTGAGTTGGAGTGCGAACACAAAAGGGATGGGGCGCTACCGCCGCTATCTGGGTTATCGCTGCTGTGATTGTTATTGCCTTCTTCGTGTACAGTTGGCATAATAACTGTAATGAAAAAGTACAATTTGCAGTAGGGTTGGCTAATCTGACAGGACGGGTTAACTGTATGGAACCTGATGTTCGTTGGGCTGGGCAGCAGTTGTATGCTGCTAATGGTGCAATTTCCGCTACCGTTCAGGGAGTGGGCGACATGAAGGCCAATTTCGGTGAGCAGCTGTTCCAGTTGAACAAGGAAGTCTTCTACAATGACGGTTGTGGCTGTGGCCGTGGCAGAAACGGAGGTTGTGGCGGTTGTGGAAACCGTGAGTTCCGACAGACATCTACATATAACTTGGCCAGTACCAATGTTACGGTGGATGAAACTTGCCGCAATTGATTTCGTGAGGGTGGGGATTCCACCCTCATTTATTATTAATCGTAAAAAAGCTGGACTATGTTTAAATCAAGAATAGAAATTAGGGAGTTTGCGGTAAGACAGGCTGTTGAGTTGCTCGGCACTGGTAGTCCTCAAAAGGATATTGTCGCAAAAGCTAGAGATATTGAAGCCTATATAATAGGAGAGGCCGATTTGCCGGAAGTTTACAATGATACGGAAGCCAATCAACGGTATTATGGGAAGAGCGATGCAGATGCTGCAAGGCATATCCTGTTCGGAAATTCCGGTAGAGGATAAACCTGCCAAAAAGAAATAAGAGATGGGGGTGTCCATGTTTCAGTCAAAGAAACCGCAGACAGAGTTGAAGTTTACGACACGTGCGGAAGCGTTCAGTTACATGCTTATGTATATGACTGAGGAAAACATGCGGATCCGCTGGAGGCAGCGCAGAAAGCCAATGAATTTGCAGACATCTTCGCCAAGAACATGGGTATCCCTCTTAAAATAGAGCCGGAACCACAGGGTGTCGATAAATACCTGTCAATGGCTACCAAGATTGCTAATTATATAGAAGAACATCCTAAGGTGGTTGAATACGGCGTTCCGGCTTTGACATTCGTTGCCGGTCTGTTCACTGGGAAAAAAGTGGAGCAGGCCAATGATAACATGTATGGGCAGCGTCCGGTACCGCCTCAACCGCAGGAAGAAATAGATTTTGATAAAATACCTGATTGATTATGGCATTAAGGAAATTATATATTGTGGTGGATTGCGAGAACGACGAGCAGAAGGAAGCTGTTCAGACCGCATTCAACGAATTGTCTAATACGCGGGCTTTGACCAGCCGGACGGTTATCAGCATGTATCCGTTTTTCAAAAAACATCGTGATGATCTGTTTGAGCTGTTCAATATGGTCAAGACAGGCGGTGTCAAATCGTTGTTGTCTGTAAGAGGTGGAACATTGATTAATAACTTGAGAAAGGGTTGATTATGAGAGTGGAAGGCAAATGTATAGGTGATTGCAGCAAATGCCAGTTGCTGGCAAATGGTGAGGTGGATATGATTCCGTGCATTCTTGACCAGATTTTTATCCGGACAAGGAAAATCGAGAAAGAAAACGCTTTTATCAGGAGAAGTCTTGATTCCATGATGCAGGACAGAAATACAATCCAACTTGCCGGTTTGAGTGATAACGAAGATAAAACAGATTGATTATGAAGTATACATTCAAAGAAATGTTGGACGATGCGAAAAGGGCGGGTCTGACAAGTGACAAGGTCATGATGCGCAGTGCGGAAAGCATGAGCGAGCTTCTGTGCCTTGTGAAGGAAGAACATCCGGAACTGTACTGGAAATTTATGCGTGAGCAACATGGAATCATGTATGGTAATCATTACAATGAAGCTTTTGCGATGTTTGATGTCGGCATGATGAGGTACATTGATAGGGATGGAAAGAAATGTGAGGGTGCGCACTGGACGGCGGAACAGATAGAGGCAAGTACCCGGATGATGGGATTTCCGGCTGGAACTACGAAATGGGACAAGTATGTAGCGTTCAATGCCTTTTATTCCGATCTTTGCACAGTTTATAATGATGAACAGATCATTAAAGGTGCTCATAAGTTCTATTTTGAGGATCAGGACTGGGGGGACACAACAAAGATTTGGGATTATGTGTATTGCAAGAATGCAATGGTCTGATTCTTTGTAACAGACGGTTTGTGCTTATCAAAAACCGAACCGTCTGTTTTTGATAAGCACTATGATTCCAGTTTTTCCCGTATTTCCTTCAGAAGCCGGAAAGAGCCTGCCATCTTGTAATTCCCAAGATTCTGTTCTGCCTGCATTATAAGGCTTTCTACTGTCAGAGGGAGGTCGGGAGAAAATGAGGATTTGTTGATTTGCAATGTTTTAGGTAATTCTCTCGTATTAAACCATTCCACCATTTCCCTTAATTCTTCCTCTGAGTAAGCTTCATGTGTTTTTGCATTTTTCATAATGATCTTGTTTTTGATTTCCGCAAAGATAGTGATTTGAAAGCAAATCGCAACAGGAAAGCCGCAACAATAAACGCTTCTTCATTCTGCCAAATTCCTGCCAAATGTTGCCAAGTATGCCAGATATGCTAGATACTGACACAATTGGTGTATGTTGTTGATGTGTTTCTTGCGCCACTTATATAATAGCCTCATCTTTGCCATACTGAGAAAAATTTATTGTTTAATTTTTGGGGCTTTATAGAAAAAGAATGTATATTTGCAATACCTTACATAATATCCAATGGCGAGCGGAAGCCTGCCCAAACATATTGCAGGCATTTTTTTATGCTTGTTTGTAAAGCGTTGCAATATATACTTATTGCGGCTGTCACCCCCGTGTGGAGAAGTTAATGCTCTCCCTGCCTTTGGATAGGTGTAAGGTAACGGGACAGGGCAGCCGTTTTTTACTTGCCTATAATGCCATTAAAACCTTATATATCCATGGCAGATTTAGTATTTCAAAACAGTAATGGTAATGATGTTACTACTTCTTTAATCGTTGCACAAGTGTTCGGGAAAGAACACAAAAATGTAGTGAGAGATATTGAAAACCTCTCATGTTCAGAAAATTTTAATCGGCTCAATTTTGAGCGCATTACCTACAAGGATGCACGAAACAGAGAACAGACCGCATACGAAATGACCAAAGACGGTTTCAGCTTCCTTGTCATGGGGTACACGGGCACAAAAGCTGGAGAGTTCAAGGAAAGGTTCATCAACGAGTTCAACAGACGGGAATTCTTGCTAAAGGATGATGATTACATTTTAATGCGTTCCCAGCAGATTCTACAAAAAACGTTTGGAAGCGTCTGAAGAAAAAATCAAACAACTTGAATCCCAAGCCGAACAGCAGCAGGAAACTATCGAACTCCAACAGAAAGAACTTACACAATCCGCTCCGAAAGTCAGCTACTACGACAACCACTTGCAAAGCGTGAACGCTCTTACCACAACTCAAATAGCAAAAGAGATAGGTATGTCGGCAGAGAAACTGAATAACAAACTGAAAAGAACTTGGAATACAGTTCAAGCAGTCTGGGCAATGGCTTCTTAAATCGCCCTACGACAAATGGGGTATGCACGAAACGAGAACCAATATTTTCACAAGTGAAAGAGGTAATACCCATACCAACACGTATACGGTCTGGACGCAGCGAGGTAGGCGATTTATCATAGCCCTATATGAAAATGATTGGAGCGTGAAGAAAGCTATCAAGCAAATAAAAGGTGAGCTGAATCCAGCCGCGTAATTTGAATTTTACTTATTAATTAATCCAATGTATTCCCCGTCTTGCTTATGGCAGCGGGATGGTTCGTCACACCCCTAATAGTTGTGATTTGCAACCGTTACAATTAATTTAAAATGAATTTTATTATGAACAACAAGGATATTGAGGAAATGAAGAAACTGGTTCTTATGGTGCTGGAGGAGAACAGGATATTGCGTGAGATGCTTGCCAAGGAGTGGGAGCGGGGAGGATGTCATGCTCCCATGACTTTGAGCAAAGGAGGAAAGTGAACGGGAGCCGGCTGTTAACAGCCGGCTTTTTATTCTGTATTACTTGTAGAAGATTCAGGAGTGTGTGAACGTATCAAGGATCTAGCTATTGCAAATTCAGATTCCGCACCGGCATTTTCATTTATTGAAATATGATAGAGACCGGCTGCATAATATGCCAATGCTCCTGCATATTTGTTATGAAGGTTGATTTCTCCGTTTTCTGAGATTGAAGGAGTTGGAATATACCTGAGACTGTATCCCCCCTGTTCTTTTACTGCATGGGCAATGATTGACCTCATGGTATCGTTGGTGATGAATGCTACCGGTATTGAGGGACCATTACCTACACCGGGAGCTGATGAATATTGTGCGCTGTATAGTGGCGAATTGTCCGGATATAACATAGTGACCGGATATCTCCACCCAGTCAGGTTCACACTGACAAGCCTGATATAGTCCGCAGGTATTTTTATGTAGGCAAAAAACAAACCGTCAGGACGTTTCTCGAATGAGATTGAGGATGAATCTGTCATTTCCGAAGCTTCGGCCATCACCCCTTCGTCATTCATCAGTGCGAGTAGTGCGAGTCTGATGAACTCTTTTAATGCCTCATCGGTCTCAATCGTGAAACTGTCTTCTTCTGTCGCACTCTCATTGATGATTGTGCGTAAAGTCTTTAGTATATCTTTGACAGGTATCATGAGGCTTAGTCTAATGGATAATTGGGAAATTGTATGCCGTGTTCTTTGCATAATGAGGACAGAGCCTCCTTATTTCCACATTGCGAGCGCGGTACTTTGAATCTGACCTCAAAAAAATCCTTCGCTTCAAGGAATGAGGTCACATTTTCAATATCCTCTTGTATGTCTCTGTCTTCTTGAATGCCTTTTTCTTTGGTCGGTTCTGCGCTTTCGGATTCTTTTTCTTCCTGGTTGGAAGATGCCGGAGGAATATAGGTGCACATCCGCTTTCCAAGGATGCTGTATCTTTGTTTTACCTCTGTTTTCTGTAATACGGAATTTACGTCATTTTCGTCATGTATTACATCTTCATCTTCTTCTATTGTTTCGGTAATGCGTCCTTCCCGATACCATTTGTGCGCCCTGATTTTCTCAGCCAGTTCTCTATCCGTTGTATGATAGGTTGATTTGCCACGGAAAAAAGCGGAGAAGTTGACGTACATCATCCGTCCGCAGTGAATGACTGCAAATGACAGTGAGGAGTTCGCAACAAATTTATAAAGTTTCTTCATACATTTATAATAATGATGAGGTGGATTTCTCCACCTCTGATGATGATTAAGTTCTATTATGCAGCCTGGGATTCAGGGACCGGAATCTCAACATATTCCGGAATGGACAGACGCGCGTGGGCATCTGGGAATCCGAGCGTCCAGCAGGAGAACTCTTGCATGACAACAGCGTCACTGTTACTGATGAACAGTTCCTTCAGGTTGTATGTGCTACGCTCCCAGTTTTGGAATACCCATTTGTCAAGATATTCAGGATCGAGAGAGAAGCCTCTTCCATTGAATCCCCAAGCGTTGAACAGGTCATGGCGGTAAAACAGAAGTTTTGTTCCCATGCTTTCGAATGACTGGAAGTCAAGTCTCCATTTGTTGTAGTCACGTTCCGGTTCGAAGATGCGTGTGCGGTTGTTGGTTTTGATCTTGCATAATGCTGCATAGATAGTATTGTCAACAAACACAAGTTTTGTTCGGCTTCCATTACCGGCACCTTCAATGATGCGTCCTACAAGGTCTACAAGCTCGTCCTCCGAGATTACATATTGCTGCACATATTTTCCTTCTTCCACCACAGGATTTCCGGCAGAGTCAAGCACTTTCTCCCAATGTCCGATTTCAAGGTCTTTTCCGGCGCGGTACCAGATACCTTCGCAAGTATATACATTGCCTTGTCCGTTCACCGCATGTTTGCTCTTGATTCCGAACAGTCCGGAGGCTTCCATACCGATACGCATGTCTTCCATTGCCATCCGTTCCACACGTGTGAATGACCATTCCACCTCGGTCTTACTCAACCGGTCATAGATAGTCTGCTCTACCTGCATGATAAAACGCTGGCAATATTGTTCGTCCGGTGATGGAAGCTGGTAATACCTTCCTGTAGACACATCCTTTTCAGCGGCCGCGCGCCCCATTCTTAGAAGGACGGTACCCTTTGCAAGGGTCGGAATAAGATAAGGATTCTTATTGTTTGATTGTTTTCCGTTTACGGCATAGACAAGCGGAAGGTTGGTCTCACTGTTGATTGCGTGCACGCGCAGCATCAATGGGTGTTCAGGATCCACTTCATCGGTACCGGATTTGTAACCGGAAACAAACGTTCCGTCAGCGTTCAGGACAAGAAGCGTATCCATTGCGCCCACAATGTTATTATCCTCCAGTTCTATCGCTTTCGGAGTCTCGGTAGTCATGGCTTCAAGCTGCTTGGCAAGGGTAGCCCGTAGCGGACGCTGTCCGACACTGTAGTACTTGATTACGATGCTGTCCGATTTGTTTGTCGCCCCATGGCGCAGAATCTGATCAATAGGCGTGCCGGTAAACTTCATCTCGACAATTGTCTTGTCGATCTGCTTCACGTACCATTCCGCGTCCATGATTTTCTCGTTCTTTGTTACGGAACTTTCCCCGCCTACTACCTTTCCGCCATCCCCTAGATCCTGGACTGAGCCTCCGTCCGAAGCATCGGCGGCACATGCATAACCTCCCCCGGTCGCTCCGGCAAGGAACATGAGCAATACGGAAAAGAAAAATTTGAATGTTGATTTTAACTTTTTCATTGTTCTCGATTTGTTTTTAAATTTATAAATAAAAGTTGTGATATGAGCCTGAAAGCGATAGACGATTAAATACGTCTCTTCATGTCTTTATAACGTTGTAGGGTAGGATCCTCCACTTTTTCCTCACCTCCTCCGTTCCCGCCTCCTCCAAGGTCTGTCGGAGCTTTTTCCGCAAGATTCCTGTGTATAGCTCCCGGACGTGCGGTACGTCCCTGTTTACGTCCTTCCTCTCGGGCGGCTTCTATTTCCATGTCCATATTGAAGGCATGGATGATTCTTTTCCAGTCTTCCGCATCCAGTTCGTGCCGGATAATTTTATGAATGATACCGTCTGTATCCTGTGTTCCGTACAGCCATTCCAACATGGAAACTACATTCGCCTCATCAACATTGACCTGCCGCACAGCTTCTGTCAGTGCCTCATCTGTTTTGCGCAGCTTCTCTTCCGCATCTCTTTTTCTTTTTCCTCATCGGCCGCCTCCTTTATCCGGGCAGCTTCTTTCTCTTTTGCTTTTTTGATGGCCTCTTCCGTTGTTGCAGCTTCCCTGATATCATCCCCGTAATTGGTTATCAGATATTCCACAAGAGAGAACGGTTCACCGTTCTCATCCATGCCGCTTGCCAGACCGGTCAGGATGCCGGCGGCTCTTGAGTCTCCTGCAAGAACTTTGTTGAGGTTCTCTCTCTGTGATTCACTATCGTCATAACGTTTGAAAGAGTCATCAAGGAATTCGCCGACAGCGAGGTCGTCCTCAAGGTCGAGGTCCGGATTTCTGGATGAAACAATATCTCTCATGTATTTTCTTTCTTTTTTTTCTTCCATGATATGTCATTGTTGTCTTATACTGACAAATTTAGTAGTATTAGTTCAAGCCGGATTGATATAATGCAATCTACAGGAAGTACATTCGCTATCATTTAAACAGGAGGTCACATGAAGCACAAGGGAAATATCAGCGAAATACAATTAATAAGGAACAAGGAGATTGTACGTACATTCATTGAATTGAAAAAGACGTGTACATTCTCTTACTACAAGGATATATGCAAGGAAATTGCGGGTATGAAGGCGAAGCAGCATTATGTCAGTGAGGACCGGGCTTACGTGATCTTATACAGATATCTGACTGAAGGCAATATACCTGATTGCAGTCTGTATAAATATGAAATGTATTCCAGCCTGATCCGTTGTTGCCTTGATATCATGAAAAAAAATCGGAGGCGAATCTCCGTCTTATCGTAAGACTTGCGATAGAGAGACCTTCTGATTCATTTGGGATAAGTCCTGACCGTATACAGCATATTTTATGGAAAGCTGGGATGAAATAGGTATATCACTATGAAAATGAGATATTCCATGGGGCTTTACTTGTGCATGACCGTGTTGTTGCCGTATCATGAATTCCTGTCAGGAAGTCACTGGCTTTATATGTTCGGACATGCCGGATGGCTTCATTATCTTTTGAACGGGATGGCATGGGCTTTTCTATGGAAGGTGATAACCCCTGCACGGACGCTGGTCGCATGGATGTTCGCTGTCGGAATATCATTTTTTATTCCTTCCGGCAGTCCTGTGATCGGATGGAGTGTCATTATCTACTATTATACGGGCTTGTGCCTGTCCTCCATGGATGGGGGAAGGCGTAATAGGCTGTTTGCCATAACCGCTCTCGGTTTCTTTCTGCCGCATATTGCGGGTGGATATCATGCGGCTATGCTGGCGGCCGGATGGATATTGCGTAACTGGAGGTTGGATGGCAAAGAACATTAAAATAAACCATATAGAAACTCTTTTCTCAGCTATTGTCATAAGGAATGCGGAGGAGATGATCCGCAGGAACCGTGAACGGGAAGCGGAACTGTTCAAGTCCTACAACCCGTTGACAGGGGAGAACGCTCCCGGAAAACGGAAGAGGATATATCTGGATGATTTTATAAATTCATCTGTTTTCCTTCCTATCGAGATGTTCTCCACCGGTTTTATCTATAAACTGGATCTTGCCGGAAGTATAGAGGAGTTCTGCTGGCAGACATACGGGGAATATAATGAGGATCTTCGTAATACTGTCATTCAGGAGTTTCTCCGTTACTGGGCCAAATACGACTTTTATTTCTATTGTTATGCGTATGCGCGTATCAAAAACAAAGAAGGAGGGGAGGATGTGCCTTTCCTGCTACGTCCGGCGCAGGTAAAGCTGGCTGAGACGTTGAAAGGATGCGCCGTGCCGGCAAGCCTATCCGTGTCATATTGTTGAAGGCCCGCCAGTGGGGGGGATCCACATGCACACAGATATACATGTCATGGATACAGATAATGCATGTGAAGAGCTGGAACAGCATCATTGTCGGACATCAAGGGGACAGTGCGGCTGAAGTTAAGGATATGTATGTCAAGCTCATAACCCAACTTCCTGAATTCCTTTTTTATGAAGAAGGGGTGGAGTTTGACGGCTCTCTTCCGAAGATCAAGGGAGGAGGAACTTCCAACATAAGCCTTATACCTTCCCGGAACTGCAAAATCAAGACGGCAACTGCGATGAATCCGGAGGGTGCCCGTGGTGGTGATTCGGCCATGGCGCATTGTACGGAGGTGGCGTTTTTGGCCTCAGACGGAAAAGATGGATCCGCAAAAACAGGTGAAATCATCCTGTTCGGGAATCCTGTACAAACCGTATACGATGATTGTGTATGAAAGCACGCCGAACGGGCAGAATTTCTACAAGGATGAATGGGATCGTGCCAATGGAACGGATGATCATGGGGAGAGACTGTCCGCATTCGAGCCGTTGTTTGTCGCATGGTGGGAGATAGAGGAATACCGTCTCGATCCGGAAGATATGCTGGAATGGGCCTGTACCCTGATAGAAAGGCGTAACGATAAGTCCGGAAACTGGGACTATATGTACTGGCTGTGGACTATTGGAGCGACATTGCAAGGCATCTACTGGTACAGGCAGAAGATGAAGGAGTATGCGGACATACAGGACATGCAGCAGGAGTATCCGTCCGATCCGGTGGAGGCATTCAAGTATTCCGGGCAGCTTGTATTTGACATTTACAAGGTAGAACAACTCAGAAGGTTCTGCCGTGAGCCGGTATTCCAGGGGGATATTTCCGGAAAATCCCCGAAAGGTGAACAGGCTGTCGAAGGGCTGAAACTGTTCAGGCGTAAAGGAGGGGAATTGAAAATATGGGAGATGCCAGACAAGACATGGAGGTTGGAAAACCGCTACTTTGTGTCAGTTGATATCGGGGGGAAATATAGGACGAGTGATTACTCTGTGATTACTGTGCTGGACCGCGCGGATATGATGGCCGATAGCGGAGTGCTCAATGAGGACGCTGGACCGCGTGTGGTGGCGGAATGGTACGGGCATACAGATCCGGACCTGCTTGCGATCAAATGTGCGCAGATTGCGTCATTCTATAACAATGCTCTGCTCATTGTCGAGAACAACACGGCTTACAGTAAGCTTAATGATGTAGACACAGACAACGTCAGCGAATTGTTCTTTCCCATTCTTATCCCTCTTTATGATAATGTATATGCGCATAATCGGAGCGAGTTGGAAAAAAGGAGCCAGAAAGAAACCAGATGGGGGTTTAATACCAACCGTAATACAAAAGTGGCCATTATTAAGTATATGGAACAGTGTGTGCGTGACAAACTGTGGATAGAGCGTGAAACCGGAATGATAAAGGAATTGGGATGGTACATGAAATATCCGAACGGCAAATACGGCGCGCTTGCGGGGAAGCATGATGATCGGGTAATGAGCAGGGCAATAGGGTTATACGTGAGCCGTTTTGAATGGGACAGATATCCGGTGAGGGTGTTGCCCACTATGGAAGAGAAAATGAATAACATGAAACGCCTCAACAGGTCGGCGACGGGTGCGGAGGCTATATTATATAAAAATTAGTAACATTATGGGAAAAATTAAGTTGTTTTTGAAGGCGGTAAAAAGCCTTGTGCAGAAACGCAGGATCGCAAGTCTGTGGAAGTCCAGCTTGTTATTGAAAAAGGCGATAGAAGAGGCTGAGGAAAAGAATAAACAGGACGGAAGGCGTTATTTTGTCATATGGGATCCTGCACAACAGAAGCTCATCTCTATCACTTATGATTATTATAAGGACAGGTGGGACAGTTATAAATATCTTTTTCATCGGGGAAGGTTCCGTATGCGAATGAACCGAGGGCAGTTGAAAGAGATGTGCTTTTATTACACGAAAAGCAAGAACGGCTCACCTTCCTGTCAGGACGAGGAAAGAAAGGAGAAAATGATAGAATGGCAGAATTATTATCATCGTCTGCTGGTTAGTGACAGGATTCGTGTTATTTCTCGTTGCTGGAATTTAAAGTCATTATGGAAGAAGATAACTTTGCGCTCAAATAAAATAGCACATAGGTATTAGTTTAAGGTTTTAGGGACTCGGGCTTGTGAAAGTCTGAGTCCCTTTATTATATACATTTCATTGTGAAGCTCTTGCTTATCTTTGAATAATAAAAATATATTTATATGGAAAGATTTGATTCTTGCTTTCATCCTCATCATGCATGTGATCCTCATCCGAATGAATATCATGAAAATATTCATTATACGCCTGATCAGATTAATGCATTGCTGGGGCTTATTCCTTATAAGGCGGACAGAGCCGAAGTCCCTAAAATGGAAACGTTGAACGATGTCAATTATATAGGTCATGTGGCAACTTCTGAAGCGTTGCCGGACAAGATGGAACAACCGTCATGGGCACTTGTCGGCAGTGTGAAGAAAACAAAGCCGTACTTCTACTATGTTGAAGGATTTGTTCCTAAAGGATATCGGGCCGGATGGAATGATTTGAGCGGTGTTCTGGGAACTTATGATCTCACAGTCGATAAGGTGAGCATCTTCGATTATAATCTGCTGACTGAATATAATGTAAGCCGTAATCATACCCAAGATACCCGGATATTCTCACATGATTGGAAGGAACAGAGATATTTCAGTGCATTTCCTGATTATGTTAAAGGGAAGAAATACAGACCCTGTGATCGTGTCAACATGCCGGGGTACACAAAAACGTCATTTGTAGCACAACGAAGCACGTCCGAGGCCCCTTTTGTTGTAAAGAAGAGCAATGTGTTTACTTTTGAAGATGCCATAGCGCTTGTACCGGAGGAATACAGAATACCCGGCATGAAGGTCACGTTTGTTTCTGCTTACACCAATCAGGCTGAAACATGGTATTTTAAGGGAAATTATGCTTCGCTTTGGAAAGACAAGAAAAGCTGGTGGAAGATTGATTTAGAGGCGGAGCGTAATGAGATTCATGCTGAAGAGGTATTCATTCAGAAGATGGAAGCACCGGAGATGGTGGCTGATAGGGCCATAGCGGATGAGAACGGCAACCGTATACCGGACACTTATCTTACACGCAAAGCTGTCAGACGTCACATTGAGGATACATTCAATGATATGTTCATTGATAATCCTCCTACCGTGATGGACGGGATGATAACGCCCGAGATGCTTAGTGAATCCACCAAACAGCTTATCGGTAACAAGAGCATAACCAATTTTGCGGATGATGAGGATATTACATCGGTTCACGGTCAACTGAAACTGGCTAATAAAAGGTATGATCCGAATAATTACTCAGGGAAGGGAAGATGTTATCTGCGCAAGAATCTTGTGGCTGGCAGAAACGTACTAACTCAATCAATGGTGTGTTGGCCAAATACTATTTACATCATACAATACGACTATGACCTTAGAGGGGAAACAATTACTATTCCTGAAGGATGTACCTTGCAGTTTGAAGGAGGGAGCTTAGTTAATGGACACGTTTTAGGGAATGGGACGATTGTAAATTCAATCCCAGCATATATATTTAAAGATATAACGTTCGAAGGAACATTTGAAGGAGAATTTTATATAGAGTATATTGGCGCTTCTATGATGAATGAAGACAATTCTTTATACTTTAATAAGGCTTTTTCGTCTATAATAAAACATTGGGTAGCAAAGTCTAGTTTTTATAAAATTAGTAATACTATTATTATAAATAATAATTCATTTCTTACTTTTAAATGTATAGGTGAAATTATTGCAATAAAAGGAGTAGATGTTTTCAAATTTATTGGCAACTATAATAACAATGTTATATTTGATATATATGGTATAAGAACAGAAAATCCTCCTGTCACCTCAAATCATAATCATACTCTTTATGATTATGATGATTTAGCTGGGTCTGCAATAACTATAGCAAGTAATTTCTATAATTCTACAATTAAAATAGGACATATTTTATATTTTAAATATGGGCTGCACATGTCAATAGATAATGTTGAAAATTTTCATATTGGAATACAATATATGAAATTTTATTTTCAAAATATAGAATGTACAACTTGCATTTTTTTTGATTATAAAGATAATTCTAGAAAAGGTTGGATAAATGAAAATCAATTTTTCGGTGGAAGGCTTACAGGAAACTATGGTATATTGACTACTGATATAGATTTTTTTGATGTTATAAACAGTAACAACTTTTATAAGATTGGCTTTGAAGGTATTAATACTTGTGCAATTAAATTATCTGGAGTAAACAAATGGAAATTGAATGATTTAAGAATGCATGAGTCTATATACAATAAACCTTATATAATTCTTAATGATTGTAAAGATATAGAGTTAAGTTCTACTGTTTATATGGATGAAACTTATGTTAAAGCCACAAAAACTATTAGGTCTGTTTTACATACTGAATTGAATGATATACATTTAGAATGTAAAAACGAGAAACAAGAGGTTTATAATTCTTCGATATATAAAAGCTATCTATATAGATACTATGACGAAACATCAGATATTGTTGAAAATGGATTTATTAATACGCAGTTGATAAATTTTTTTAAAGAAAATTCTTTGTTTTCACCCAATGTGTTTACATATGAAACTTATAATGTAACTACTATTATAGATGCTACAACATTCCCTGTTACATATTCAAGTAGAGAAATTTATAACCTTAATACTCATATAAAATTTAAATTGAGGGGAATGGAAAAGTTATTTTAGATACAAAAATGATATAGGAAATATAGTTGAAACCCCACCATATTCAAGTCAAGATATAGATTTATGTTATAACTTATAATTATACGTTGAAAATTTTACCATCGTCTTATTACGTTAATAGGATAGTAATAAAAGATATTAATCCTATTACGCTATCAGGTAACTCTTTTATAATTGCACAAAGCGAAGATGTTTATATAAAAAATACTAGAGATTATTTAGTCTTCATTCAAAATAATTCTATTTGTAAAGTTCATTATAGCATTGGTAATAACAATAATTATAGGACTTATACTATAAGTCCAGGTACTTCAATTATAATGGAAACGGAAATAGAAAATATTACAATGTTTCCTGCTGGTAATAATAGACCTAATATGCCAGTTGTTGGTTATCAATTTTTTGATACCACACTTAATAAACCCATTTGGTGGACAGGAACAATTTGGATAGATTCCACCGGTGCAACAGTATAATAACGATAATTAAAATAAAAGCCATGTTACAAGAATATCAAATAAGAATGCTAGAAGAGTATAAGCAACTTAATGACCGGGTGGAAAAGTTGGAGAAATTCATCAATGAATCTCCGGTATTTTCTAAAATGGAAGTGCATAAACAAATACTTCAGCGTTGGCAACTGTCGGCAATGAAATCATATCGTGATGCCTTAAAGAGAAGATGTCTGGCAGAAGGATTTTCTCCGTTGACTGGGGATGGTCTGGAATAAATGTTAATTCTATAACTTTTTTAAAAAACATCATGGAAGATAACAACATACAAGATTCTTGCTGCAACAGCAAGTATGCAAGTATCAGGCAGATGGACAAGCTTGATGAAATGTTGGGAAGAAGATTCCCTTTCTATCCTCGTACAGTGATACAGGCGGTACATGACGGAAGAACCGGCGCGTCGTTGGAAGCGATACTGGCACAGTATAACAATATTTATGTGCAGTATCAGGGTACAGCGGGACGTACGAGAAATATTGTTCCGAAAGAAATGAGGCGTAAGGGGATCATCATATCATACGTGGATATGCAGGGAATGCCATAACCGAGA